>JADMIO010838848.1_pt1 | contig 99621 bp, 83 predicted proteins | sample 8958161 | NCBI WGS metagenome assembly JADMIO01 (sample SAMN16585339, study PRJNA669376) | soil metagenome | isolation source: Crop rotation soil | place: USA: Cullars Rotation, Alabama | collected 2011
GCCGCGACTTCAAGTCACGTGAATTCCAAGCTTCGGATCCCACTGTGCTGGAAAGAAAAATAGGTATTGCAATATACGATGAGCCCTTCTTCAGTAACATTGATCGCCCCCTCCCTGAAATTTTCGATCAATACCCTATAAGCATAATCCCCACTTTGTAATGTAAAAACTTCCGATTTGTTATTGCGGTTAATTGCAAAGGCATCGACTTCACCGGCTTTGAGTGCTTCGATAAATTGTTCGGCTTCCTCTAATCGGGCTTTGAGGACCTCTATTTCCTGAGGAAGAATTTCCATTTGAAGAGTTTCTATCACAATTGATTATATTGTTATTCCCAGGCTTTTAAATACCTGTTCGGTATCTTTGAACGTACCGATAAGCAGTTTTTTGGGGAGAGGTAATGATTTAACCAGGGATGGGCTGAAGACGATCTGGTGCTCAGACGCACGTTCCGGGTGCTTGTATATATCAATGATCTCAAGTTCGAATGCATCTTTGAGATGTTCATCGCATAATTTCTTTACGTTCTCGATGGCTTCCATGGATTTTAGCGACATACCCGAAACATAGAGGTGGAGCACAACCTTCTGCTCCAGAGATCTTGCCTGTTTCGCATTCTTCATTTACGAGTTGTACCTTTTTCAGCAACCTTACGAATGTTTAAGCCGACAAGCACTCGTTCTTCATTCGATAGATCGCCGATAATTTTACGAATCGGGACAGGTACCTTTCTCACGAGCGTGGGAATGGCAAGAATTTGGTCACCCTCGGCTAACTTCGGATTTTTTAATAGATCGACCACTTCTATGGAATAACGCCCGTCCAAATGTTCTTTGCAATATTTTGTAATGTTCTTCAGTGCGAGAACCGACTTAGGGGTTTGCCCTGCCACATACAAACGTAACTCGTATTTCTGTTCTTTCGGCATGCTATTTTTTCTTTGATGAGGACGGTAAATTTTCTGTACGTTCTGCTAATGAATGCATTACGATCCCACTTTCAGTAATCGTAAAATCGCTGACGGAATTTGAGTGTCCCATACCTCTGGATTTTACTATCAGAAGTGTACGCACTCGCTCGGCTGATAGTTCTTCGTTTCGTAAGTTTATCCAGTTATCGGCAAGTGAGGAGACCGTATCTTCGATCATAGTACTCTCGGAATGGTTAGTATGTGTCAGCGAAGTGAATAGTGCGCTGATCCCTTTACCTTTTAACATATCCATTAACCGGACAAGCATCGCACGGACTTCAATATCCGAACCTACGGTGATCAGGCTACTGATCGGATCGACTATTACCGTTTCGGGATCATATTCCTTTACTAATTTATTGAGTAACAGGAGATGCATTTCCAAGCCTTGTAATGTGGGCCGCGAGGAATGAATATGGAGCAAATTTGAACGGACATACTTTCCGAGATTCAGGCCGATCGAATTCATATTCCTGATAAGCTGATCGGGCGATTCTTCGAAAGAAAAAAACAATACGCGCTTTTTTTGTTCACAGCAACTGGCTGCAAAATAGGCGGAAAGAATTGTTTTTGCCGTTCCCGCAGCACCGGTGACGAGTGTAGTGCTTCCCTTGAAAAAACCACCTTTCTCAAACAGGTCATCAAGCTCTGCAAGACCGGTCGAAACGATCTGAGAGAATGTCTTATGCTCCAGCTTCAGCGAAGTTATGGGTAGGACTGAAATGCCGTTATCATCGATAAGAAAAGGATATTCATTCGTGCCATGTGTCGAGCCGCGATATTTGACTATGCGGAGCCTGCGCGTTGCGATCTGTTCGACAACACGGAAATCCAGGAGGATCACGCAATCAGAAACATATTCTTCAAGACCCTGGCGTGTGAGTGTTTTATCCCCGCGCTCTCCGGTGATGATCGTGGTGACACCTTTATCTTTTAACCACTGGAATAAACGGCGAAGCTCTGCGCGAAGAATTGCAGTATTATTTAATCCTGAAAAAAGCGATTCGATCGTATCGAGGACAACTCTTTTAGCGCCGATACTTTCTATGGCATAATTAAGACGAACGAATAAACCTTCGAGATCATATTCGCCGGTCTCTTCAATTTCCGAGCGCTCGATCTGAACATGATCGATCCGTAATTTCTTTTTTGCAGTTAACCCTTCAAGATCAAAACCGAGGGACTTCACATTTTGCGTGAGATCTTTCGCGCTCTCTTCAAAACTCATGAAGACTCCGGGTTCGCCTTCTTCGGTAATTCCCTTGACGAGGAATTGCATTCCCAGTAGTGTTTTTCCACATCCGGCGCTGCCACAAACAAGGATCGGACGGCCTTTCGGGAAACCACCGTCCATGATCTCATCGAGACCCTCAATTCCCGTTCGGCTTTTTGGAAATAATTTCTTTTTTAAAACTTTCATAGTGTGGGGTGAATAGTATTCTGGGGAATTTAGGAGAGATATAAGTAACAACAATTTTCGTAATCTCTGTTCCTCCACAGCACAGAAATCGTGAAAAATCAGTAGGATCCAAAAATTCACATATGATTTTGTGCCGCTAAAGAGTCTTTAAAAAGAAAAATCCCATCGCAGAGCGATGGGATTTGTGGATTGTACAATCCAAAGACAGAGAGAAGGTCAATAGGATGTCACTCCCGCACCACCATCTTCGTCACCACTGAATTTGCCGATGAGAATCTGATATAATATGTGCCCGGAACGAGTTTGGAAAGATCGAGCGTGAAGTCGGGCCCTGATGAAGTAGAAAACAGCATAAGCTTTTCGCCAAGTACATTTGTGACAGCTATTGAACCGATGGCGTTCGCAGAAATCGATATGGTAAGGGTTTCTCTTGCCGGATTGGGATAAAGGATAATGTCCTCGCCTCCAGGAATATCTTTTACTCCACTGGCAGGTGCAATAAAAACTTCATTCAGATTCAGGTAATTTATTTTATCGTAGCCGCCCAGAACATACATCCTATTGCCAATTACGGAGGAAGTAAGAAATGCTCTTAGTTTCGAACTGCCAGCGGTAGCCGGAGTACTCCATGAATTATTCGCCGGATCGAACACTTGAAGTGATCCCACAGGATTTCCTTCTTCATTGTATCCCCCGACCACATAAATCTTTCCATCGATGACGCTTGCTGTATGGAAGGCACGTGGAGGAAAATATCCGGTTGTTACAGGAGTGCTCCAGGAATTTGTTGCCGGATCAAATATCTCGACCGTATTGAGAGACTTCAGATTCCATCCTCCGATAGCATATATTTTTCCTCCGACAACAGAAGCCGTTAGGCCGCCCCGGGCTGTAAACGTTCCGGTGGTTGCCGGAGTACTCCAGCTGCTATCGGTGGCATTAAAGACTTCGACCGTATTGAGTCTGTTGAATTGTTTATCACTTCCTCCGAGCACATACATCGAATCGCCTATCACAGCCGCTGCGATCTCATCGCGCGGTGTGAAAGTGCCCTTGGCATTATCAAGATAGAACCAATCTCCGGCGGTAGGATCGAAAAAATTGAATGCGTACTCTACTCCAAAATTCGTTCCGCCGACAACATAGATCTTTCCACCGATCACTCCAGATGCATGTCCTGCAGTGAAATGCATAGTCCTGACAGTTTTTGGAGTGCTCCACATGTCTTTGGCCGGATCATAGACTTCCAAAATAGACATGCTTCTTTTCCCGTCATACCCTCCAATGGTATATATTTTCCCATCAAGTGCGTGAGAGGTCAGATGCGATCTGGGGGTAAATCCGATAGAAGATACGGTATCCCACTTTCCCTGCGCAAAGAAAGCACATGGCATCAAAAGGAAGCTTACAAGGAATATTTTCATGGATGTAAAAGAGATTCCAACACAGTCATTGCATTCTCTGTTCGGTTACCAATATCCAAGCACCTTCCCTGTTGCTCTCAAATGCTTCATGACAGATTCTTATCCAAAGAGATATAATGAAAAAAAAATCCCATCGCAGAGCGATGGGATTTATGGATTATACAATCCAAAGACAGAGAGAAGGTCAGTAGGATGTCACTGTGAATTTGATTCACATATGATTTTGTGCCGATTAATGATGTGTCCGTGAAGACCAATCATCGATCGTTTTATCCATTAGCATTTTCAGACTTGCGTCTTACGATGATCTTGGAATGCACCTTAGAAAGGAGGTGATCCAGCCGCACCTTCCGGTACGGCTACCTTGTTACGACTTCGCCCCAATCACCGATTTCACCTTAGACGCTTATGAGGCGGCTTTGGGTGCCCTCGGCTTTCATGGCGTGACGGGCGGTGTGTACAAGGCCCGGGAACGTATTCACCGGGGTGTGCTGACCCCCGATTACTAGCAATTCCAACTTCACGGAGTCGAGTTGCAGACTCCGATCTGAACTGAGACAACTTTTTAGCGATTCGCTCCACCTCGCGGTATTGCTGCGCGTTGTAGTTGCCATTGTAGCACGTGTGTTGCCCTAGGCGTAAGGGCCATGATGACTTGACGTCGTCCCCACCTTCCTCACTACTTGCGTAGGCAGTTGGTTTAGAGTTCCCACCATTACGTGCTGGCAACTAAACCCAGGGGTTGCGCTCGTTGCTGGACTTAACCAAACACCTCACGGCACGAGCTGACGACAGCCATGCAGCACCTGTACAGCCCCCCTTGCGGGTACCCAGCTTTCACTGGTTTAGACTGCTTTTCAAGCCTAGGTAAGGTTCTTCGCGTTGCATCGAATTGAACCACATGCTCCACTGCTTGTGCGGGCCCCCGTCAATTCCTTTGAGTTTCACCCTTGCGAGCGTACTCCCCAGGTGGTTCACTTATCGCGTTAGCTTCGACACCTACCCTGAGGGCAGACATCAAGTGAACATCGTTTAGGGCATGGACTACCAGGGTCTCTAATCCTGTTTGATCCCCATGCTTTCGTGCCTGAGCGTCAATACCGGCCCAATCTGCTGCCTTCGCCACTGGTGTTCTTCCGAATATCTACACATTTCACTGCTACACTCGGAATTCCACAGATCTCTACCGGATTCAAGACTGATAGTATCAAAGGCAGTTTCGTCGTTGAGCGACGAGATTTCACCTCTGACTTACCAGTCCGCCTGCGCACCCTTTACACCCAGTAAATCCGGACAACGCTCGGATCCTACGTATTACCGCGGCTGCTGGCACGTAGTTAGCCGATCCTTACTTTTCGGGTACCATCAAGCGGGTAGTAACCCGCCATTTGTCCCCGACTACAAAAGTTTACAACGCAAAGCGCCTTCATCCTTTACGCGGCGTTGCTGCTTCAGGGTTTCCCCCATTGAGCAATATTCCTCACTGCTGCCTCCCGTAGGAGTCTGGGCCGTATCTCAGTCCCAATGTGGCTGATCATCCTCTCAGACCAGCTACTGATCGCAGACTTGGTGGGCCGTTACCCCGCCAACTATCTAATCAGACGCAGGCTCATCCTTCAAAAAGCTTGATCAATAAGTGATGCCACTCTATGATTTTACGGAGATTTAGCCAACCTTTCGGCTGGTTGTTCTCCCTTGAAGGGCAGATTGCCTACGTGTTCCGCACCCGTGCGCCAGTCCCGTATTGCTACGGTCCTTGACTTGCATGTGTTAAGCACGCCGCCAGCGTTCGTCCTGAGCCAGGATCAAACTCTCCGTTGTATTATAGTTAAAAACTATAGTATCAAGCGATGAGCTTGAAGCCTGATCTATCTAGGTAGATAGATGCAAGAAAATGAATCAAAAAAATTCACGGAAACTTGCTGCTTGATGAGTTAGACTCCTCAAAGTAAACGATCATTGCTGACTGTCTACGGCAAGTTACCTTGTACTCATCCTGCTGACTTTAAAACTTCTCTCATGTCAATGAACACTTGTTGTTTTAGGATCCCCGACTTACCATACGAACCGGTGAAAGACCTTTCCCTTTTCGCGGCGGGCAGGGTTAAACGCAATCGTATCCCACGGAGTTCCGAATACCTTCAATAATTCAAAGATTTTTTAGAAAACCGGCAGGAATATCTCGCGAGTCCCTTTACTATAGGCTTACGAAAGGGATAAAAAAATGTTGCACGTAAAACAGAAACAGGTCGCTCCTACGGAGCTTCGTTTCGAAATAAGATCGTTTCTACAAACAGTCCGCTCCTAACGGAGCTTGGGTTCGGAACACAAATCAACTTCTACATACAGGTCGCTCCTACGGAGCTATAGATTGCGCTCGATGTATTTTCAGCACCGTTAGGTGCGATCTGTTTGTAGAAAAGAAAATTAAGAAGTTCGAAAAAGCAAACCAATTTCTACATAAAACGCTCCTACAGAACTTTGAATATGCTTTTGTCTTCGGTGTATTTCAGAACCGTTAGGTGCGACATGTTTGCAGAAAAGAAAATTAAGAAGTCTTAGCTCCGTAGGAGCGGCCTGTTTGTAGAAAAAATAAATTAAGAAGACTTAGCTCCGTAGGAGCGACCTGTTCGCCGCTTCATTACAATCCATCATTTATCCATTCGAACAAATATTTCGGATCGTAATCGATTGCAAACTTTTCCAACATCTCTAAATACTCCGCACGAAAATCTCTTTTCTTATGGTGCTCCTCTTGATTCTGGATATACTTTACAACATCATCTAACTGTGATCTCGAATACGAAAACGCTCCATAACCTTCCTGCCAATAAAATTTTGACTTCAACCATTTCGAATCATTAATAAATTTTGACGACCCTGCTTTTATATCTCTCACTAAATCCGACAACGACATTTTAGGATCATATCCGATCATTAGATGTACATGATCCGGCATACTATTTATCGCAATCATTTTATGTTCGCGCTTTTGAACGATGCCAGTGATATACTTATGGATTTCTTCTTTATGCTCCGGTTTAATCATGCTATCCCGCCCGCGTACTGCGAAAACGATCTGGAGATAGATTTGCGTGTAGGTATTCGGCATGATTATTTGTAGGAGATCTTGAAAGTGTTCGTCGTGCCATAACCTCTATATTTTGTAATATTACCTCTTTTGTCATATGTCCATAGTTCAACAGATCCGTTCTTATCTTGATGCTGAACACATAACTCAGACTCATTGTATATCCACTCGTCATGTAAAATAATTTCATGGTTGCTATCGATGCTTCTCATTGCAAGTACCTGTCCATGCTTATCAAATTCATACTCAATGTTTTTTCAAACTCTGGCATATTTTCATACTGCATTCTTTCCTTTATTTTTCGCCAATGGTTGTCATAATACGTAATTCCTCGATAGGAAGGTTTAATGCTGTTAATGGAATCAAATTCAAGTGTTTCTATTTTTCTGATTGAAGAATCAATTAGAATAAGTGTCTTGGACGTATCATATTCACCTGGGAGTTGCCTGCCATTTTTCCAATCGAATTTTTCTCTGAAAACGAGAATAGAGTCCTTTCCCTTGATGTCATAATAATGTACTTTCCTCATGTACACGCGTTTCTTGTAGAATTCTCGTGCTCTGTTTCGCGATCATAATTATCATACATTTTTCGTTCATACAAATTCATAGAATCTGTGTAATGTAGCCACATGTGTATTTCTTTGAAAAGTTGAATATCATAGATGGCGCCATTTGCCTCTCGTCTTAAAGAATAAAGAGGTTTTCCATTCTTGAGAAAGATCTGTTTTGCAGTCAAATCCTTTTTCCCTGTGCTATCAAATCTGTACTCACTAATATAAACCGAGTCATTCTTTAAAGCCAACTCATATTGTGATCTTACTGCTTTGTTTTCATGATCTTCTATATCACTCTCATCCACCTCATAAGCACCTGAATGGACAAGCCGGTAGATCGGAGCAAATAATTCGCTATCATTAAGCTCAAAACCATACTGAGGGAAAATGCCCTGAGGCGGAGGTGGGGCGATAATATGTGGCAGCGGCTTCGCCGGAAAAATCAAAAACAATAGAATTCCAAAGAGGTCTATCATGACTATTTCTTTTCAAAACAAATTTACAGTCTAAAATAATCAGACCGAGATCAAATTCTCATCCTCCCTCACCTCAATCTCCACCTCATTTTCCGCGCCGAGTATCTCGCCGCCAGATGATAGGCTTATTTCACTCTGAGCGTACTCTAACTCATTGATTTTCCTTGCATCTAATTTTCCTTTTTTCTTCGGAGCTGAGGGTATTTTTTCTTTGTCGGTTGCCCCGTTATTGGACAAGAGTGTCCGATCTACTGGTTCTATGAACTTGAAGATCTGATCAGCGAGACCGGAGAGTTTTCCTAAGCCTCCGCGCTGGATCTTTCCGGCAAATGCTGTTTCGGGATTCGCCTGCGAATAGACGAGGATCGAGACTCCGCTATTCATCAGCGGCATAAGCCTGAAAATGATCTCCTCCTTTTCTTTATAGTTCTTGAAGCCATATTCCCAGCTATTGATGATGATATGCTGGATGTTATGCTGTTTTACCATTTCTTTAATGTCAGACCAATAGTAATTCAGCTCGCCCATCGGTACCTGTTGATAGTAGAACGGGCTGGTGGCATCTCGCAGGATCTTCCGCGAAGCGGCAAGCATCTTGCGGTTCGAGAATGAAGTGTTGACGTAGAGCACATTGCCGTGCCGCCCAAATGAGCAGATAGCATCAGCCTGGCGCAGGCTTTCATCGCGATTGCGCCGCGCATCGGCTCCGATATAAATAGTCAGTTCTCCCGGTGTGAAATTTAAATGATTGTTCATGTTCTTTTCCTTCCTAAATTATAAAAAAGCCCTCACCCTAACCCTCTCCCGGAGTACCGGGAGAGGGAATTGGATATATAGGTGCCCGTCAAGGCACTAACTAATATAATGAGATTTTTGGGAGGTGCTTTAAAATCGGGGAAAATATATTCGCGCGCAGATTCTATTAATCTTTCCCAGTAAAAAATGGATGGAATTTTTACATATCCATGACAAATGGATTCTATGCATGTCGTAACTTTGTATGACATTAATTTATATATTTCCATCAAATGATTTTAATCATCATCGCCGCAACTCTGATACTGAGTTATCTTGTTTTTCTCTTGATCTCTCTTGGTTTCCATCAGAGACTTCCATTGGCTTTGATGCCGATCTCACTTGAGAAGATCCCGGACCGGGCGGCGCGAAAATATGGTAACCGTATTCTCTTCACAACGGATGAACCGTGTGCATGGGAAGTCCCATCACTTAAAGCTGCTCAGCATTTGGATCCATTTGCCTGGAGTGCTATCCGAATTCGCGAAACTGCAGGATATCTTGCCAGAATGATTAGCGATATTCTTCTGATCGAGCATGGGGACCGGATTGCGATTCTCAAGAGAAATCATTTGGATATTCATATCTTTAATCTCGGAATCATTCGCGCCGGTGGAATTGCCTGCCCGATCAATGGAAAGTTCTCGGCTGAAAAACTAGGACCTTACCTCATCAATATCGGCGCTAAAATAATGATCTCCGATTGCTCCACCTTACTTCGTCTTGTAAAAGAAGGAGCTTCTTTTGGATGTGCAAAGACCATCATTGTTTCCGAGCGGCGAGAAAATAATCGCCATGAACTGCTATGCGATCTTTTCGCTTCGACCCATCCAACCGTTACCTTGCTTTGGATCGAAGAAGAACTTCAGAAGGTCTCTGCAGAAAGCCCTGCTATTACGCGAGGCAAGGACGAGCCGTTCTATTTAGTCCATTCGTCAGGTACAACGGGTTTTCCTAAAGCTGTTATTCTCAAGAATGGAGCGCAATCTCACGCAGTCCGCGGCTGGCTTTGTTTTGTGCATGTGGGACGACGGAAGGATAAAGGATATTTGGCAGTGCCGAATAAACATCAGGCAGTGATCCTTTCTTTCAATAGCCTGTTACTGCTTGGACTCAGAGTTCACTGGGCCGCTGAATGCGGACGTGAGAATTTTGATCCCGAAGGTACGATTCGAAATTTGGCCAAGGGCAAATTTACCGGCTTCTTCGGATTTCCAATCCTTTATACAATGATGAAGGAAATCGATTTTAATAACTATGATCTTAGCGCGATGCGGTTTTGGGCAAGCACGGCAGATGCGACACACGAAGCAATAATGAAAAAATTTCTTAGCGTAGGTGGAGCATTCCGGAAGCTTGGCATTCCTGTCAGCGGGTCGGTTTGTCTGGATGCCCAAGGCTCAAGCGAAGTAGGAACCCCTTCCGTGATTCGCTATACTTCTGTCTTCACGAGAAAATTTGCACGACGTATCGGCAAACCCGGATCAATGCCATTCGGTCCCCAGATAAGAATCACGAAAACCAATGGAGCTATAGCGAAAACGGGAGAAGTCGGAAGGCTTGAAGTGAAAGGGAAAACCGTGTTCGATGCCTACTGGAATAATCATGCTATGACCTATAAAGCGATCAGAGACAAATGGTTTTTTACCGGTGATGTTGCCCGGAAAGATGCCGATGGCAATATTATTCAACTCGATAGAGAAGTAGATGTTATTCATACCAACGCAGGAGATATCTATAGTCTGCTTATTGAAGAGAAAGTTCATAAGCATCCGAATGTCTTCGATGCATGTGTATATGCCGCACGTCAGGAAGATGGGGCACAACTACCTGCCGCTGCAATTGCCCTTAAGAGCGGAGCCTCCATAAGCAGCGTAGATATTCTTAATGAAATAAACCTTATGCTGGAAAAAAAGGAACAGCTCTGCAGGCTTGAAATTATGGCATGGGAAGATTTTCCGGTTGGGATTACCGGTAAGACTTTAAAAAGAATATTTCGTGAGCGTACAGAACATTCTCCGGTACCGGAAGCAAACTTGCCTATCATTCTGGAAAATTATAATGAATAACACCACCTTAGTAAAATTACAATAATAAGAATACAATAATGTCAACTTCGTCCAGAGCAGCATTGCATACGATCTCCCAACTTTTGAGCAGTGGCTCTGCCGAAGAGATCGTGGAACGTTTAAAACCCAAATCCCCGAATACTCATCCGTTATCTTCTGAGATTCCCGAACAGAGGAATTGGAGCAATGAAGGAACGCGATCCCGACAAGATTTTATTAAGAAGGAACTCAGCATTCCCATTCCGTATTTATCCGGAAAGCAGGAGTTTGAAGACCATCACCTGCTAAAGGGAAACATCGAACATTTTATCGGAATGACTCAGATTCCGACGGGAATCATCGGCCCGATGCGAATTAACGGAATATATGCGCGAGGAGATTTTTACATTCCTTTTGCAACTTCGGAAGGAGTATTGGTCTCATCGTATCATCGTGGAGCGCTTATCGGATCGCTTGCCGGTGGTATCACAGCAGCATGTTTGACTGAATTAGTGCAGCGATCACCTGTATTCAAATTCAGAAATTTCGGTGAGTGTGGAATGTTTCTTATGTGGTGTATGCAATGTTCCTCGACGTTTGAAGCGATAATTGCAGAGCATTCAACCCACGCTAAACTTGAAGAACTTCGTCCGAACATCGATGGCAATCAAGTGACACTTAACTTCGAATATAACACCGGCGATGCTGCCGGGCAGAACATGGTCACCATATGCACCGAAGCGGTCTGCCAATATATCGTAGCCAATTCGCCGGTAAAACCAAAGGTCTGGTATGTGGAAGGAAATCTTTCCGGCGATAAAAAGGCAACGGCACTTTCATTAGCTTCGGTGCGCGGAAAAAAGGTTACTGCGGAAGTCACCATCTCTGCCGATCTGATAAATAAAATATTTCACACTTCTCCTCAGGCAATGATGGAATATTGGCAGACATCAATGGTAAATGGCGTCCAGAGCGGTTCGATAGGTGTCAATGGGCATTTTTCCAACGGGCTTGCGGCTATTTTTTTAGCCTGCGGACAGGATGTTGCTTGCGTAGCAGAAGCGGCTGTTGGGATTACCCGATTCGAGATCACCGATCAGGGCGAACTTTATGCATGTGTAAGTCTTCCTTGCATGATCGTAGGTACTGTAGGCGGAGGAACGTGGCTGCCTACGCAGCGAGAATGCCTTCAGATGATTGGCTGCTATGGAACCGGAGGAGCCCGGAAATTCGCGGAGATTTGCGCCGCTACTTTATTATGCGGTGAATTATCTATCGTCGGCTCTATTGCAGCCGGAGATTTTTCAAAGGCACATAAAGTGCTTGGCAGAAAAAAAAATGGGTAAAAGCAACCAATTTTTTCGATTCATCGCGAACAAAGTTATTCTTATTCTAATATTAATACTAATTTTTCCTCACCTTCGATCACTGATGGATGTGTTATAAAAAATGGCAAATTATTTTTTGAGATAGACATGGTTTACCTGTAGAGGATCTTGAAAGTATTTTTATATCGCAGCTCGCCTTTCTCTTTTCAGTATATTCTATGATGTTGCCGCTTGAATCAAAGAAGGATATATCGCCTTTTTTCTCAAATCCATAATCAATATGTTTAATATACGATTAATAGAATCGACTCTGCTTAATAACTTCATCAAGCCAGTATTCATCCTTTGCCGCATGTTTGATCCATTTTTGCAAGTCTTTTTGATACTGTTGCTCTATTGAATCCCAGACAGAACGTGCTATAGAAGCATCATACAATGGAGTTCTTGGTCTATTGGAGGTGATTAATGGATACATTAAGCCTTTCGTCTCATTCATTGATCGATCATGCTTAAGAATTCTCTTAAAGCGCACCCTATTTGAATGACATGATTTCTATACACAATCCTCTTTCCTCTCCGTAAGGGTTACGAATTACCTGTAAGGTAAGCGAATTATGGGAATCTCGATCATGAGAGGCTAATTTTGCGAATGTTAAGATGCGCGCATTTTATTAAAGTATGATTTATAAGGACTTAGTACACCCGTAGGGACTCGAACCCCAAACCTTCTGATCCGTAGTCAGATGCTCTATCCAATTGAGCTACGGGTGCATTTTTACAAGGGGTGCATATAACGCCAATTCAAAATTAAAAATTCAACCCTCACTCCTCTTCCATCATTTTGTGCTATCGATGGGAGAGGGAAGGTTGAAGGTCGAGGCTCTTATTATTGAATGCTGATGGTTGTCGGGCGGATTTGCAATCAATTCGGACTTTAGTTTTTTCCAGAAATCCATTCCATATTTATTCAAAAAATACAGCAAGTTCAACTCGCGTTCTTGAAGTTTTCCATTTGGTAACAAAACATTCTGTGCTTTTTCGAATTGCTGTTTTGTACCACTTTGTTTTTTTCGCTCGGCAGCAAGTGATTTATTTTCAAAATCTTTTATTTGGCTTAGAGTTTTTCCCTTGAGTGCGGTTAGCGCAGGATCCAATGTTGCATCGGTAGATGAAACAGAATTGCGCAACGCTTCAAGAGAAGTGTCAATCTCCTTGATAACGTTTGCAAAAGAATCTGAAAGAATTTTTTCCTGCTCCGAACGAAGAAGATTCGCAATGATTTCTTCGCTCTTTTCAATAAAATTTTCAATGTCGATTGTATATTTTCCGAATAATTTATCGAAGCGATCTTCCAATAACGTCATGCCGATTCGCGGAATTATTGGCGGCATCGGAATCCCTGCCCAATCGTATGCATTTTTTAGCTGCGCAAAATATGCAATTTCACCGGGACCTGCAATATAGGCTACTGTTGGTAGTATAGTATCTTGTACTAAAGGACGCATCGCGACATTCATGCTGAAGCGCTCGGGATGCTCGACAAGAATTTTCTGAATATCGGCAGTGGTAATGATAATACTGTTGTAAGAAAATCCATCCCCTGCTCTGCTTAATTTATAACGCTTTCCTTTCTCAGTAATAAAAAGATTCATTCCTTCCTGATTAAGTTGAGCATGATATCCCTTAGCTAAGAGTTGAGTGCTAATTGTCTGTATGCTATCGGAAAGATACGGTGCTGTCTCAATTTCTTTTTTGAAAAGATGGGCTGCCTGCTTTTTCAGCTCCGGAGTATTGGCATTGAGAATCAGTAATCCCTCTTCGCTTAGTAATTTACCGAGAAGCTGAGCCTGGGATTCGGTAAAAGCAATATTTTCCTGAAACGCTGTTCTATAGAAATTGAGAACCTCGTCTGTGAAATCTGTTTTAGGAATAAAACTCTCGAGTTCAGAGAATACTCTGTCTAAAGCTTCCTTCTCGAATTGTATACCGCCTACTTGCCTGCGCGATATATCGTTTACCGGTTGATACCTGATATTCCGCAGTTCGAAATTGGAAGTAATAATATTTATTCCTGATGTTTCTTCAAAATCGTGATCTTCCGTTTCCTGCCAGAAGATCGGGACGAAATGATATTCAGGATAGAGTTTGCAAAACTCATTGCAAAGAATAATAGTGTGAAGTGCTTTATAGATTGTATAAAGGGGACCGCCTAGGATTCCAACTTGCTGCCCTGTAACGACTGCACAGCATCGTTCGCTTTCGAGTAATTTCAAATTCTCTTCGACTTTTGCAGTAAGCGTTCCGGCATTTGAATGCTGCTTGAGCAGAGTATCGACAAGTGTCTTACGCTTTGCCATTTCTTCTTGGATCGACGCTTTTGTTACTCTGACTTTTAGAAGTTCATGAAATTTCGCGCCACGCTCATTCGGCGAAACAGGGAAAAAATCTTTGATAATAGAAGACTCGAATCCCGTGATATAATCACGAGCCAGCTTAGAGTAGTGCCGAGAGTGGGAAATATCCATTTAAATGTTTTGCAAAATCAGTCCGCACTTAACATTCCTCATGCTGAAAGTGTTTAGTACGCTATGAATAATCGGCATAAGCTGCTTCTTTTCGATATAGACGGAACGTTCGTCATTTATAAAGATAAATTTCCTCACAGACTCTTTGAGGGGCTTGTCAAAGAATTTTTTGGCAAAGAAATTTCTCTAGCAAAATACCGTTTCTCGGGAAAGACCGATAAAGCGATCATCGATGATGTCTGCACGATTGCAGAGGTTTCAAAAGATGAATTACTTGCAAAAGAAGAAGCGATGATGGAATGGGTTGCCGATCGTGTTGAAGAACAGACCAGTCCAGACTCTTTCAATCTGCTGCCGAATGTTCCGCAGTTACTGCGGCAACTATCCGAAGATAAAAACCTAACGCTTGCACTGCTTACCGGAAATCTTCCCAGATGCGCTGAGATTAAACTTCAACATTTTGATCTGATGAAATATTTTTCCTTCGGAGTCTATGGAGTCGAATCTCTTAATCGCAATGATCTTGGTCCTATTGCTCTCGAAAAATTTGCACATCAGCGAAACGGAAATTCTTCATCAGAATTCGATCCTATCGTCATCGGCGATACGATACCGGACGTTTTGTGCGCTAAGCATATCAATGCGAAATGCATTATTACTTTAACAGGCAGAACTGTCCGTGAAGAAGTTGAGCCATATAATCCGGATTATATATTTAATGATCTATCGGATTCACAAAAAGTGATCGAAGCAATTTATTCGTAATGCCACTTATTACCTATCGCTGCGCCGTTTGCGGAGAGCCGAATGAAACATTCGTCGATGAATCAGCCGGCTCAGAACAGCAATATATTGAAGACTGTCGCGTTTGCTGCAGGCCTAATGTGCTGCGGATTTTTATTGATGAAGAAACGAAGGAAGTAATTATGTCGGCTGAATTCGAAGAATAGGAACACGGATTTTACGGAATTGACGGATATTATGGAATCTTCGTAAAATTTAAAAAGGAGCGTCAATTGAAAATCGGTTCAAAAAAAAATCCGTCTCATCCGTCAAATCCGTATTCCTATTCTTTCAATCCTAAAATATTACCGAAGGGATCTTGAATCTGCGCAACTCTTCCGCCTTCAGGAATTCGTATTGGTTTTCTAAAGATCTTTGCTCCGCTTGCTATAAAATTATTGATCGTGTTATCAAGGTCCTTGACTTTCCAATAAATAATCTGCACCCCACTAGCTTTCCCGGCTTTCTTATCAAGACGATGAAAGCCAAGATCAATACCATTCAAATGAAATCCGATAAAATCCCGATCTATTCGATATGGCTTAACATTAAGTATTTTACCATACCAGGCTGCTGCCTTGCGGAGTTCACGGACAAAAAATACTACCGATGCCGGGGGCAGTAGTTTATTCATACTCCTCTTCATTGATATTACCGGCAATGTTCAACATCACTTTTTTTATTACATCGTACTCAAATCCTCTCGAACCAAGAAAGGATGTTAACTTCTGCCTGCGCTTTTTCTCATCACCTTCTCTGCGAAGTAATTGATTCCATTTTTTCATTGCAGCTTCGGAGGCTCTGTCTTCTTCGGTTTCTTCGGATTCCGAAGCATTCAAAACATTCTCAATTACTTCTTTCGCAACCCCTCTTTTTCGCAATTCATTTTGAATCTGGCGCGATGAAATCGGTTTAGATAATCTCTTATCGTGTATGAAAGCAAAGGCGAATTCCTCATCGTTGATTAAGCCGGTGTTTTTCAGATCGGGGATAATCTCATCGATCAATTCCTGTTCGAACTTTTCCGTGCGGAGTTTATCGCGGACTTCTTTTTCTGTTCTGCGTCTGCGGTTCAGAAATTTCGATGCAATGCGTTTTGCTGACACGCGCTCGTCGAATGAGTGAAGTTCTACCAAAAGCTGGTGCGCCAGCTCATCTCCTTTACGGAGACGGAATTTTTCGATCGTTAGAACATTAATGCCGAAGCCGAATTCTTCGCCGATAAAGATTGAAGCGCGCAGCTTATCCTTTTTCTGATAGACGATCTTCGAAATGACTGACGGCGCATCACGATGATGTTTTATGAATTCAGTCAGCGTCTGAGTCATTACTTTTTCCCAACCTTCTTCTTCGCTGCTTTTGCCTTTTTATTGAAAGCCAATGCAAGACCTACCCAATAATCGAAATCCTTTTTATTCTTGAATCCTTCTTCGGCAACGTAGATATAGCCACTGTATGTCCGGTTCTTCATGACCATCGGTCGTGCTCCTTTTTTAGCGAGCACTTCTTCCTGCATTTGCGGATCGAAACGAACCATCAGTTCATCGCCCGATACGCTGATGCACATTTTCCCGTTCACCATAAACGTCACTCCCCGAAACATTTTCTTTTCTTCGACCTTAGGAATATCAGCAAGAGCTTCTCGTAAGCGAGCGGCGAGTTTTTCATCGTATGCCATAATTAATACTTGGGATAATACATTTTGCTTTTTACAAATGCTGCAATATCTGCCGGACGCTCCACGGTTGCAAGTCCGTTATCGAATATATGAGTCGCAACATCAATGGCGATCTCAGTCGCCACTTCTCTGATCTTCGAGATCGGCGGGTAAATGATCCCACGACTAACCATATCTTCAGTTACCTGCGATGCAAGAGCCTTCGCAGCCCAGAGAAACATCTGATCGGTTACTCGCTTAGGCTCAGTAGCTGATATCGCAAGTCCTACAGCAGGGAATATATAGACGTTATTCCCCTGACTCGGGAAAAATGTCTGTCCATTAACAGTAACAGACTCGAACGGACTGCCGCTTGCAAAAAGGACACGTCCGTTCGTATAAGTGAATGCTTCTTCAGCAGTGCATTCGGAATGCGAGTTCGGATTCGAAAGCGGAAAGATGATCGGACGTTCGTTAATCTTCGCAACTGCTTCGATCACTTCTTTGGTGAAAGCTCCGCCAATCGTTGAAGCGCCGATGATCGCCGTTGGTTGTAATACATCAATCGCTTCCAGGAAATCATTGATATTCGGATGTTCATGTGCAAACACCATCTTATAATTATCGAGATTCTGTCGTGTCGAGACGACAAGCCCTCCGGAATTAAAGAGCCATGAGCGACGCTTCGCATCATCATAGCTCAAACCGTATTCCTGCATCACCATCGTCAGCAACGTTGAAATACCTGTTGCAGCCGAGCCTGCTCCGAAGAAAAGAAATTTCTGCTCCGTCATCGGTTTGCCATTGTATTTGCAGGCAGCAAGCAGACCTGCAACGGCAACGCCGGCAGTGCCTTGGATGTCGTCATTGAATGTGCAAATTCTATTGCGGTATTTCTCTAAAATAGCATTGGCATTCGGACCGGCAAAATCTTCCCACTGGATACAAATCTTCGGAAATGCTTCCGTCATTGCACTGACGAATTCTTCTAAGAAATCTTCATATTCTTTTCCGCGTATTCGTGAAGTTTTCAGACCAAGATAGAGCGGATCATGCAAAAAAGATTCGTTATTTGTTCCGGTATCGAGCATGATGGGAAGCGTTGCATTCGGATATATGCCTGCACAAGCAGTGTAGAGATTCAGCTTGCCGATGGGAATCCCCATACCGCAGACTCCGAGATCGCCAAGACCTAAGATCCGCTCGCCATCGCTGACGACGGCAAAGCGCACATCGGATTCAGGCCAGTTGCGAATGATCTCGCGAATGTGGCCGCGATCGGCGATGGAAATATAGAGGCCGCGGGGACGCCGCAGTATATGACCGAATTTTTGACATGCTTCGCCGACTGTCGGAGTATAAACGATGGGAAAATATTTTGCCGGGTCTTTCATGATCGTCCGGTAAAAAAGCGTTTGGTTATTATCGAGAAGCTGCATCAGGTAAATATACTTATTGATCGGTAGAGGGAATTGATCAACCTGTTCTTCGACACGCTGAATCTGCATGTCTATTGTTTCGACGATATTCGGCAGCAACCCCCGAAGCCCGTAATCAAGCCGCTCATCGCCAGTGAAAGCATTACCCTTATTCAACGAAGGGTCGCGCAGGATATTATAGCCGTGATGAGTAAATGTGAGTTGCATCAAGTTGTACTGTTGATTTTCGAAGTTGTACGTAACAGCTAAATGGGCTGAAAAGCTCACGTCAGCCGGACTTCCTGTGTGGATTGATCAAAATACAGCAATTGATTCAGAATAAACAAGTTCCATGCCATCTTCTTAACGAAAGAGCCGGCTTGCAGCCGGCTCTTACAAAAATGCTCCCTCTCATTTTCAAGGAGAGGGTTCGGGGTGAGGTTACGATTCATCGCCCGCAAAGATACGAAATTTTTTTCCGATTTGTAATAGGTGCCCATCAGAAATCCTCTCCCAACCCTCTCTCATGAGTACATGGGAGAGGGAAAGAGGAGTTAATTTTTTACAAATTTTTGTATGATGGAATTTATTTTTACGTAATAGACTCCTTCTGCGAAAGTACTGATCGGAATTTCTATCTGTGATGCTCCAGTGGAAATTTGGCGGCGGTACACTTCCCTGCCTAAAATATCGAATATGAGTAATGGTTCTGACGTACTAAAATCCATCTTACTGAATTGTATGGTAATACTATTTCCATTTACCGGATTGGGATGAATGGTAAATGCCGGATGCGATTCTTCACCCTCTTTAACATAGCTTCCACCTGTAGCCAGCCCGGTAAGCGCTGTTCTATCTTTGACAGAATGCTTAAATGCCGCTTCAAGATTGGTATTCCAGACTATACTTCCTGTTACATATCCTGCTGCATGCGGATGAAAGCAGATATTCATGGCAATAGTACCGTTCGGTTTGATCTGCAATGGCAATTTGGAAAGATATAAAGAATCAATGGAAAAATTCATGGTATCGCTTAAAAAATATTCTTTCGTCAGCGTAAACGAAACAACGCCGATATTTTTAATCTGGACAAGCTTGCAGCTCGTATCTCCTACTCGAGTAGCAGGGAAATCTAAATCTTCTGCTGCGATCAGGCCCGTCGAACCATGAGCATCCAGGGAAACTCTGTAAGTCAAACAATTGCTTTCGATGATCAACGTATCCTGATGGCGGAGTGAATCGCGAGCGTTATAGCAAAGCTGGATCATTGCCGAATCACCGGATAAAAGCGTATCGGGAAGCGAATGCGTAATCGATTCGATTTTAAAAGCAGAATCCTTTAGGTCCTTCAGCCAGGCAGAAACAAAATTCAGCGTCCCGCCTTTAGTCGTATTTTTTATGACGAAAGTCGTACAAATTTTTTCTCCGATCCTGACAGGGAAAACGATGCTGTCTGCTTTTTTTGCAGCAGTTGGCAGCGTAAAAAGACTTATCAGATAAATTGGCTTAAAGAGATTAAGTACCTCTTCGTTGCCATTATCATCGACAAAGACCAGACCTGCCTTTGCCACTTTATTCGGATTGGTAATCAGCACGTCAAAGCAATACTCTTTCAATGCCTGCGGGCGGATCTCATTTTTCATATATTCGACAGTAGTATCGAATTCCACATTTGCCGAAATTGCAAATGGATCATAATAGGCGCCATCGGGATCATTGGCAAGTATAATGGCTTTAATCCCCCGGCTTATCTTCGAACTATCATGCACACAGATATGCCATCGGTCACAACCTGAAGAATCGATCGTAACACCTAACAAAGGTTTACCGCCGGTGTTGAGCTGCATTCCAGTAGGCGAAGCATATTCCGATCCTTTGCTTGAATGGAGAGAATAATAATATACCATAAACGGATATGCTGAGTATAAATAATATGGTATCGAATTCTCGGTGAGCGTCGACGTCAGGTTGTATCTTACGCCGATCAGGGAAGTATCGATCATGGAAATTCCACTGTAAAGCTGATCGCGTGAAAAATTAACAAGGGGAGCAGGCTTCACTCCATTAATGGAAATGAAGATATCATTGAAGTGGCTTGAGAGTACGTTAATGAATTTCCGATCCAGGAGATCGAAATCCCTATCGGTTAGCAGAACAAAAGAATAACTTTTTTTCCATTTCGAAATCGGGACGACACTCATCATACTCGGCGCAGGCGCAAAATTCTTATCTTTCGCACTTTGCATTCTTTCTTCGTACTGCATAACACTGAAGGTACCTGAAGTTGTCGCATTGGCTTCGATGGGAGTGGCAATATCGAAAAGTTCTGGAACCGGCGATGCAAAAATTTTCGTATTGAAATCCTTTGCTTCTGCTCCCTTAATCTTCACATGAATTTTTATTCCCCCCGTATCAGCAGTATAAATACGATAAGTCTCCCCAATCCCACCTTCGGAAGCCGTTGGCTGCTCTAGCGGAATGGAAACATATCCTAACGAGTCCCAATAATTTGCAGGTATTAATTGCTCGATCATTAAATCGGCGCCAATATTAGGGGCAAGAAAAGCGCCGCCAAATGTCGCATTCTCATGCCCGCTGATAACGGCAATCGGTTGATCAGATTCAATCAGCGATCCGGATAGGTCGCTATTATCGTCACGCCCATCGGAGCGAACAAGATAACATTGCGCTTTATCGAGTATTACTTCGTAAGGATGAGGCTTGCCGGTCGAGCCTTTTCCCGTAACAGTTCCGGTATGATTCCCCGTCGTCGTTGTCATAGGAGTAATATGCACTCTTGTTCCTTTGACGGTTGCAATAATCATGAATTGTCCGCCTGCCGCATCTCCTATTCCATAGACACCCGGATTATCATTGTAATTTGCGCTGATATATTTTGTGCCGAGTCCTATAGTCGGCAAAGCAAGGTAGCTTCCTCCTTCATAAGGGCTGAGATCTACATACTGAACAGTAATCGGCTGGTCGGCAGTAATATGACAGGCACGGTAAGCAGCACGCTCCGATGTTGTATCATACTGCATGAAAAGCGGGTTTAACTGGATTTCTACATATCCTTTGCTTAATACTTGATACGTAATTGCACCGGGCACCTCTTCTCCTGCAGAGTTATAGTATGCAACACGGACATTGTTTGCATAATACGAATTGATCATCAGGAAAATCGTATTAGGAAAATCTTTCGAATACGGCGCCGGATATTCCGGAGCAAGCATTCCGATATAAAATTCCCGTCCTTCATTCGTTACACCGTTATGGATCGTATCGGCGATGAAGTTTCCTTTGAGGCCAATACTGAAAAAAGTTGGATTCTGATAAGTGTATTCGCCGACTTTCTTAACCACGTAGTCGAACGTAAAACCATTACTTGCCGAAAAACTTTCTGCTTCCGGCGGAACGGTGACTGATACTAAAGGATACAAGTTTAAATCGCCGATCCATTCTATAGTATCGCCGATTGTGACATGAAATGAAGGCGGTTCATAAAAACGGCCGAAGCCTCCACCGAACTGAATAATATGCTTATTCGATCGAGCAAATCCCTCATTACTGTTTAATGTAATGAGTACTAAAACAAAGACAATGGTTGAAAAACGAAGGATTGTTCTCATGATCTATCAATAGTTTGTACTTTAGTGTTCCTTGTGATCGCAGGATATTTTAAATCCCTACTTCGCAACAATCTTTCTGACAATCAATTCTTTTTTTCCGGAAAGAGATGTTACCAGCAATTTGCAAAAATACATTCCTTCGGCAACTCGCTTGCCGTTCTCATCGGTTCTATCCCAATGCAGGAGATGAGCGCCTTCTGATAATTCGCTTCCTCCTGAAAGAGATCGGATGTGCACTCCCATGACATCCGATATTTCCATTTCAGCATACGAAGCCTCTTGCAGTGTAAAAAGAAAATGTGCTTCATTGTTAACGGGATTTGGAAAAGTTTGAAGCTGAACGTGCGCAGTCATATTACCGGTAACTTTAGCTTCGAGGGAATCGGAGATATTAATATTGAATGTTTGAAAATCATAATTTCCTTTTGAATCCGAAGCACGGATGATGACCGTTTCAGTGCCGGATTTATCACCGGTAGTTCCGCGCAGCACTCCTTTTGGATCCATGATAAGCCAAGAAGGGCCGTAAATAAGAATATAGGTCGGATGTTCATCAAGCAGCGAAGCAGCAAAAGGCTGATAAATATAATTCGCCTGGCGTTTAGAAGATACGATCGGTGAGGAAACGATGCGAATAGTAGTATCTAACAGCGACCACGTTACCGCTGCTTTATCAAAGCCATATACGGCTGCACCTTCGAGGGCGTATGCTTTCGGAAGAGTTTTTTTAACTTCAGGCGTCAGGATAAATATTGAATCGGATCCATAGGTCTTCCCCGCAATTCGCCAGCTATACAAAAGTTTTTTTGCTTTATGCTGAACGGCATGAATAACAAATGTATCGATAGAATTGGGAGAAGCTCTCATGCTTACGTGATTAAGATTTACCCATTCATGATTAATAGAATCCTGCGTAACACGAACAGGTGAGAAACTCGTAATCACCGGCGGAAGATCGAAGACTGAAGTAAAGCGCCAGAAAATATTAAAGAGTATATGCGAGAGCACGGAGTCATCTTCATCTAATCCGCGCACCCAATCTGTCGAGCCTCCGTTAAACACCGCACCGCCATTTACTGAAGTAAAACAACCCATGGTTGCATGTCCGTACGGTAAATTTGCGGCTGAAGCGGCGGGAGAAATTCCGAGAATGGAGAAATTTTTCGGTGTTTTGTCTTCGCCTGTCGGAGTCGGAAAACCTCTATCCCACTCAAAAAGCGCTCCGTCGGATTCATAGCCGGCAATCGCATTTTCTGCACCGATAATATCGCCATCCTTCAATCCTGTTCCATAATATATCCAATGATTCGAGTTAAAGATCGTATAGCCTCCGTAACCGAGATATTGAGGAAAAATGCCGTCGTCATTAATAAATCCGCCGTGTTCGAAGCTTACACCTAAAAGCGAATTCGGCGGCTCATTAATCGGTGATCTTCCCCAGATACTCGTAACTAGTGAATCGTGCTGTCCGAACATGGGATCGATTGCAGTATCGCGATAACAGACCATCGTATGTAAACTGTCCTCGAAGCGAACCTGCCACCAGCATGTGTTACCCGATAAGCAAATGATCCTTCCGGCAAATTTCAAGAATATTTCTAAAGCACTGCGTTCCGGCCTGGACCAATATTCATCATGCCCGACAGTTACAAAAGTTTTATAATGGGAAAGGAAAAAAGGATCGGCATCAAGATCGGTGTTCGTGCAAAATTCGGCATCGAAGTGATTTGCTTCGAGCCATTTAACTAACACATCAGTCCACCGGAAATAATAATCCGCCGCCGTATCGGATAGTGGCCGATTAAAGCTAACTTTTAGTGACCTTGTCTCGGAATAAGAATTAAAATCATAGAGACTTCTTCCTCCCCAATTATTATATGCCTGCCAGGTATTTGCCGTCAAACATACAACAGTCTTCGAGTGCCATCCTAGATTTTTTTCTTTGACAATAAAAATTAATTTCTTTATAGCACCGCCAGAAGGAATATCAGCCTCATAGATACCGGAAGTCCATGTATAAGGGATAATAATTTCTTTAGTTACTTTCCAATTGCATCCTTTAATAAAAGCACTGTCATCAGTCTTTTGAATTCCACCAGGAAGTCCGGAAAGTGTAAGCATCTCTTTCTTGAAAACACCTAACTTATAAATTTTCAGATCGAATTTGGTAAGTGGAGTAGAAATATAGAAACACAATTTTTCGCCCTGAGAAACAGACATGCTGCTCACATACCCATCGGTTTGAGCAAATATCATGTGATTCGATAAGAGAAAAATACAGACAAAAAAGAAAGCCTGTAAGCCCTTGTGTTTCATTGAGGTTAAATAAGTGACACACAAAACAAGATACACCTCGTGGTAGACAAATATAAAAAATAAAACCGGACTTTAGTTTCATCTCTGAGGGGCTGTCTCTAAATGTACTGTTATCCCCTTACAGAATGTCGTATTTTCGTAATAATACTTATGTCATTGAACCCAGAACTGCTCTCCAAACTTGCCTGCCCCAATTGTGGCGGAGAATTGTCATATAATGAAGTGACCTCACAATTACTCTGCATTGTTCATGGTTGTACTTTCGAGATCGAAGGGAATATCCCCGTAATGATCGAGAAACAAAATGCAATAGAGACGAAAAATGGTTTTGATTATCTCGAACATTACAAAACCGACGCGGAAAAATTCGATTATTTCGAAGACCGTTTCGGTGCTACTGAATATAGCGAAAGAAGATTGCGCGAATATATCATCTCACAGATTCCATCGGCAACGACTTCGGTTCTCGATGTCGGTTCCGGCTCGGCCTGGCTTGCAAAGAAATTTCAGGGAAGCGACACATTCCTTTGCTCGATGGATGCTACGATAATCAATACTTCAAAAGCTCTCGAAAAATATCCATCGCCAAAACATACTGCCGTTGTTGCCGATGCATTTCGTTTACCTTTCAAACCAGGATCATTCGATTGTGTAGTGGCAGCAGAGATCATCGAGCATGTGCCTGATCCGAAAGCATTCGTTCATTCACTTTTAAAAGTAATAAAACCAACCGGGACTCTGATTATATCTACTCCTTATAAAGAAGTCATTAAATATGCACTTTGTATTCATTGTAATCAAAGAACTCCGTACAATGCTCATTTGCATTCATTCGATGAAGATAAACTTCGCTCGCTATTCACTGACGAAAAAATTTCGCTATTCTGCTGGAAAGCTTTTAATAATAAATTTCTTCTATTTGCGAGGACGCATGTAGTGTTAAAGTACTTCCCTTTTGGACTATGGAAAGCGGTTGATGAAACTGCAAATAGTATTTATAAAAAGCCGGTTAATATTGTTATGAATATTACTGTCTGATAAGCTTCTTTAACTTTTCATACGAGTAATATTTTCCCGCAATGAATGTCCCTTCCTGAGACTATATGTTCTCAATTTTTTCAAGGGGATTCTTCATAAGAAGTACCAGATTCGCTTTACGACCTTCGGTTAAACTTCCCGATTTATCGGACTCATGAAAAAAATCAGCGGGGTTATAACATGCCATTTTCAAAATATTCTGATTACCAATACCGATTGAGAGAAAAACAATCCTCGCAATCAACAACAAGAATACCGGCAGTTTGTAAATTTTCATGGGAAAACGCTTGCGATAAGGCTAAGTTACAAGAGCAGGGGAAAAAAAAGCCCGCCAATTTGGCGAGCTTTCATCCTCATAATTTATCCTTTATCCTTACCTGCTTACGCTGCTGTTTTTGCGCGGCGGCGGACTGGCTCGGGTTCATCGTAGACAAGTTCGGAGAAGTGTCCTTGCTGCATATCTTCAGGAATGACGAGCAGTTCTTTGAACTTCGGAAGACCTGTTCCGGCAGGAATCAGGTGACCGACGATAACATTCTCTTTGAGTCCGAGCAGGGTATCGACTTTCGCTTGAATCGATGCTTCGGTAAGAACTTTCGTCGTTTCCTGGAAGCTTGCGGCAGAGATAAAGCTCTCTGTCGTCAAAGCTGCCTGCGTGATTCCAAGTAATACCGGCTCTCCAAGAACAGGCTCTGCGTTGCGCGCTTCGGGCGCTGCTTTGCCTTTCTTCTTGAGTTCGCCTGCAATTTCCTTGAAGCGCTTCTTCTCGACCATCTGCCCGACTTTAAACTTCGCATCTCCGCGCTTCGTGATGAAGACAGAGTTGCGGAGTATGTCGTTTTCGATGGCAACTTTCTGCTTATCGATCTCGTCATTCTCCAGCATCAGCGAATCGCCTGAACTGGTGATATTGACTTTACCAAGCATCTGGCGAACAATGATCTCGATATGCTTATCGGAGATCTTTACGCCCTGCATACGATACACTTCCTGAATTTCATTGACGAGGTATTGCTGTACTTCTGCAACACCCTTGATCTTTAAGATGTCATGCGGATCGATCGAGCCATCGGAGAGACGTTCGCCTGAACGGACAGCATCACCTTCCTGCACAAGAATATGCTTTCCGAAAGGAATTGTATACTCGCGGCGATCGGTGCGATCATGTGCCGTTACGACAACGACGCGCGAACCACGGCGCGGTTTCTCGAAGTGAATCGTACCGTCGATTTCAGAAACCGTAGCCGGATCTGAAGGCGAGCGCGCTTCGAATAACTCCGTAACACGAGGCAGACCGCCGGTGATATCTCTGGATTTTCCAAGATCACGATGGATCTTGACAAGTACAGTACCCGTCGTGATCTTCTCGCCATCTTCGACCTGCAAAATTGCATTCGATGGAATAATATAGTTAATGATCTTATGTCCGTCTTTGCCAAGAATATCCAACGTCGGCGACTTCGTGCGGTCGCGCGAATCGATCGTACGTGTTTGAATATGTCCGGTGAGTTCATCAGGCTCGCGACGAACAGTAACGTTCTCTACGAAGTCTTTGAATTTCACCGTACCGGCGTGCTCGGAAATGATAACGGCATTGTACGGATCCCATTCATAAAGCATCTGACCTTTCTTAATAGCTTCGCCATCTTTTACCAAAATGGTCGAGCCATACGGAACGTCGAGCTTTCCGACTACGCGATTATCATCATCTAAAATATTGATGAGTCCGGAACGTGAAAGGACAAGCGATTCCTCTTCGACATTCTGGATCACTTTCATTCCTTCATACTGAATCGTACCATCGAATTTCGATGTAACCTGCGACTGCGAAGCGATAAGCGATGCAGTACCTCCGGTATGGAACGTACGAAGTGTAAGCTGAGTACCCGGCTCGCCGATCGACTGAGCGGCGATAATTCCGACAGCTTCTCCCATTTCGACAAGCTTATGTGTTGTCAGATTGCGGCCGTAACAGAGTGCACAAATTCCTCTGCGGTTTTCGCAGGTAAGAACTGAACGTACAAGAACGGTTTCGATAGAAGTCTGGCTGATCTTCGCAGCAACTTCTTCATCGACCATTTGACCGGTCTTTGCAATTGCTTTCTGAGAAAGCGGATCGATAACATCTTCCTGAAGAACTCTGCCTAAGATTCTCTCAGACAAGGTTTCCTTCACATCTTCACCCTCTTTAAGAGCAGATGTCGGAATTCCGCGAATCGTACCACAATCATGCTCGCTGATGATTGCATCCTGTGATGCGTCGATGAGTCGACGCGTCAAATATCCTGCATCAGCCGTCTTCAAAGCTGTATCGGCAAGACCTTTACGTGCTCCGTGAGTTGAGATGAAGTATTCTAAGATCGAAAGTCCTTCGTAGAAATTCGATAAGATCGGATTCTCGATCAACTCGCCGGTTTGTCCGGAGAGTGATTTCTGCGGCTTTGCCATGAGTCCGCGCATACCGGCAAGCTGACGAACCTGTTCTTTAGATCCGCGAGCACCGGAATCGACCATCATATACAACGGATTGAATCCATCACGATCATGAGCAAGTGTCTCGAACAGTTTATCGGCAACACGGTTGGTTGCACGAGTCCAGATGTCGATCACTTTATTATAACGTTCGCCGGTGGTGATGAAACCGTTCAGGTACTTATCCTGAACGTCATCGACCTGAGCCTGGGCTTTATTAATGATCTCATCTTTTTCTTTCGGTACTACGATATCAGAAAGCGATACGGAAATACCACCCTTCGTTGCGTAGAAGAATCCCATCTCCTTAAGTTTATCGAGGAATTCTACTGTCTTCAAGATTCCGACATTACGGAAGCACATTGCAATGATCTGACGTAGGCGCTTCTTTGTCAATAATTCATTCAGATATCCGAGTTCTTCGGGTACGATCTGATTGAAAATGACACGACCCGTAGTCGTCTCGATCATCTTGCCTTTTATACGGACTTTGATCATCGAGTGAAGTGCAAGGCGTCCGAGGTTATGCGCAATGATAACTTCTTTCGCTCCGGAGAATACCATACCTTCCCCCTTCTGACCCTTTTTATGCTTTGTCAGATAATAAGGTCCGAGAACCATGTCCTGACCGGGAACGGCAATCGGCTCTCCATTCTGCGGAGAAATAATATTATGCGACGAAAGCATTAATGTCGAAGCTTCGAGCTGCGCTTCGAAAGAAAGTGGAACGTGAACAGCCATCTGATCGCCGTCGAAATCGGCATTGAATGCCGTACAAACGAGCGGATGGATCTGCAAAGCGCGTCCTTCGACAAGCTTCGGCTGGAAAGCCTGAATACCGAGTCTATGCAGCGTTGGAGCGCGGTTGAGCATTATAGGATGTCCATCAATAATGGATTCCAAAATATCCCACACATCTGTTGTCTTGCGCTCTACATGCTTCTTCGCAGATTTAACCGTTTTCGTAATTCCGCGTTCGATGAGTTTGCGGATGATAAACGGCTTGAATAATTCAACTGCCATTTCTTTCGGCAGACCGCATTCATGCAATTTCAGTTCAGGTCCTACGACGATAACCGAACGGCCTGAGTAATCTACGCGCTTACCGAGCAAGTTCTGACGGAAACGTCCCTGCTTGCCTTTCAGCGTATCGGAAAGTGATTTTAGTGCACGCGATGTATCGGCTTTGACAGCAGAAGCGCGGCGTGAGTTATCGAAGAGTGAATCGACTGCTTCCTGAAGCATGCGCTTTTCGTTACGCAAGATAACTTCCGGAGCTTTAATATCCATAAGCCTCTTCAGGCGGTTATTACGGATAATAACGCGGCGATAAAGATCATTAAGATCGCTCGTCGCAAAGCGTCCGCCTTCAAGCGGCACAAGCGGACGAAGTTCAGGAGGAATAACTGGAATAACGCCAAGCACCATCCATTCGGGACGATTCTCGACCTTTAAACCCTCTTCATTACGGAAAGCTTCGACAGTACGCAGGCGCTTTAATGCTTCCTGACGCTTGAGCTGTGAAGTTTCTTCGCGAGCTGCGCGGCGAAGATCAATGGATAGATTTTCGATATCGCTGCGGCGTAATAACTCCTGAACGGCAATACCACCGATCGAAGCGATGAATTTTTTCGGATCATCATCCTTAAGATTATCATTTCCTGAAGGAAGCGAATCAAGAATACGGAAATATTCTTCTTCGGTCAGAAGATGTTTGACCGGAAGCCCGGTTGTTCCGGGACTTACGACAGTGTAAGACTCATAATAAATGATCTTCTCGATATCCTTTGTCGGCATACCGAGGATGTGCCCGATTTTATTCGGCAGCGAACGGAAATACCAGATGTGAACAACCGGCACTGCAAGCGCAATGTGTCCGAAGCGCTCGCGGCGAACTGATTTAGTCGTTACTTCGACTCCGCAGCGATCGCAGATAATTCCTTTATAGCGGATACGCTTGTATTTACCGCAAAAGCATTCCCAATCGCGGGTAGGTCCGAAGATCTTCTCGCAAAAGAGGCCGTCTTTTTCCGGACGGTAAGAACGGTAATTGATCGTCTCCGGCTTCGTCACTTCACCATGACTGCGGGCTAAGATCGACTCATCGCTTGCGAGGCTGATCGTGATCTGAGAAAACCGTTTGAACGGCGATTCCATTGGAAGCATGTATGCCATATTGCTTTATCCTTTTCTTTTAAATTCTTAATTTCTTTTTTTACGTGACTCGTCTTTCGTCATCGTCATTCGTCTTTTATGACGAACGACGACAGACGATTGTCGACTAATCGATAAGTACTTCAAGCGCTAATCCTTGCAATTCACGGACAAGTACGCTGAATGATTCCGGTACGCTTGGCTCCGGCATGTTCTCGCCTTTGACGATAGCTTCGTAAACGCGCGAACGTCCCGGAACATCGTCCGACTTCACAGTCAGAATCTCCTGCAGAGCATGAGCTGCGCCGTATGCTTCGAGTGCCCAAACTTCCATTTCTCCGAAACGCTGGCCGCCGAACTGTGCTTTTCCACCAAGCGGCTGTTGCGTAATAAGAGAATAAGGTCCGATAGAGCGGGCATGAATCTTATCGTCGACAAGATGCGATAATTTCATCATGTAGATCTGGCCCACAGTAACTTTCTGCTCGAGTGGTTCGCCTGTTCTTCCATCATAAAGAAGAGTACGGGCTTCCTGATCCAAGCCGGCTTCTCCGAGATATGCATGGACATCATCCCAATGCGCGCCATCGAAGATCGGCGTTTCGAATTTTACTCCAAGTTTCTTTGCAGCAAATCCGAGAGCAGTTTCGTACAACTGTCCGATATTCATACGGCTTGGCACGCCAAGTGGGTTGAGTACGATATCAACTGGTGTTCCATCCGGTAAGAAAGGCATATCCTGCGGAGGAACAAGCTTTGCTACAACACCCTTATTACCATGTCGGCCTGCCATCTTATCACCAACGGAAAGCTTGCGCTTCTTAGCAACATAGACTTTAGCCATCTGCATGATACCCGGCTGTAACTCATCGCCTAAACCGACTTTCGATTTTTCTTTACGAACTTCAGCTTCGATATCCTCACGCTTGGTCCAGTATCCTTCATAGATCTTACGGATGAGATTTGATTTGCGCTTATCTCCTTCGACCCAATCGGTACCGAGAGAAAGTTTATCAAGTTCATCTAAACGAGATGAGAAGGTATCTTTTTTGAAAGCAACTCCGGCGCGGATCACGGTAGCTCCATCGAGATCCTTAATTCCAGCAGATGTCTCGCCATCGAGAGTTTTAATAAGTTTCTCGGCAAGTTTCGTATTGATGCCGAGCATTTCATCCTTATAATATTTGTCAATCGCATCGATACGCTTTTTCTCTTCGCGTTTTTCTTCGCCTTCCTTTTTCGAACCTTTACGTGAGAAAAGTTTTGTCTCTACAACAACTCCCTTAATTCCGGGAGGTGCTTTGAGCGATGCGTCTTTTACATCGCCGGCTTTATCGCCGAAGATAGCGCGCAACAGTTTTTCTTCCGGCGTCGGATCAGTCTCGCCTTTAGGAGTAATCTTTCCGATAAGGATATTACCTTCGGTTACTTCTGCTCCTAAACGAATGATACCGGTCTCATCGAGATCTTTCGTTGCTTCTTCGGAAACATTGGGAATTTCGCGAGTAAGCTCTTCTTCACCGCGCTTGGTGTCGCGAACGTGAAGTTCGAATTCTTCGATATGAATCGAAGTGTAAATATCTTCCGATACTACTCTTTCAGAGATGACAATAGCATCTTCGAAATTATATCCGCGCCACGGCATGAATGCAACAAGCACGTTTCTTCCGAGCGCTAATTCGCCCCCTTCAGTCGACGAGGAATCTACAAGCGGCTGACCTTTGACTACGCGGTCGCCTACTTTGACTATCGGACGGTGATTGATACACGTATCCTGGTTGGTACGGAAAAACTTTGTCAGCTTATATTCATGACGTCTGCGGTCATCGAAACTCGAAATAATTTCATCGCGAGATCCTTCGTCATCGTAGATCATGACGATTCTCTCTGAATCGACATAATCGACTACTCCGTCTCTTGCGGCGAGAATAAGAGCGCGGCTATCGCGGGCGATCTTTCCTTCGAATCCTGTTCCGACAAGTGGAGCTTCAGGGCGCAGGAGCGGCACAGCCTGGCGTTGCATGTTCGATCCCATCAATGCGCGGTTTGCATCGTCATGTTCTAAGAACGGAACAAGAGCGGCAGCAGCGCTGACGATCTGGCTCGGAGCAACGTCCATAAACTGCACTTCATCCGGATGCTTCACGACGAAATCTCCGAATTGACGGCAGCTAATTCTATCGCCGATAAAATGACTCTTTTCTAACGGCTGGTTTGCCTGAGCGATGATCTTATCTTCTTCATCGTCTGCTGTGAGGTAATGAATTTCACTCGTTACCCTGCCATTTTTCACGACACGATACGGAGTTTCGATAAATCCGAAATCATTGATACGGGCAAAAACTGCAAGCGAAGAAATAAGACCGATGTTTGGACCTTCCGGTGTTTCGATCGGGCAAAGTCTGCCATAATGCGTATAGTGAACGTCGCGGACTTCGAATCCTGCGCGCTCTCTGGTCAAACCGCCTGGTCCGAGTGCTGACATACGGCGCTTATGCGTCATTTCAGCAAGCGGATTGGTTTGATCCATGAACTGCGAAAGCTGGTTTGTGCCGAAGAACGTATTGATAACGCTCGTAACAGTACGCGCATTGACAAGATCGGCAGGTCCGACCTTCTCATCATGAATGGACATGCGCTCGCGAATCGTACGTGCCATTCTTGCAAGTCCGATATTGAACTGCTGTGCAAGCTGCTCGCCAACGGTGCGGACGCGGCGATTGCCTAAGTGATCGATATCGTCAAGCTGTGCTTTTCCGAGCTGAAGCTTGATGATATATTTTAAGATCGCAACGATATCTTCTTTTGCAAGAGTCGTTACTTCGTTCGGTACTTGGAGATCGAGTCTCTGATTAAGACGAAGTCTTCCAACCAAGCCAAGATCATATCTCTTTACCGTGAAGAATAATTTTTCGAGCAAGCCTTTTGCAGTATCCATATCCGGCGCTTCAGTAGAGCGCATGACACGATAGATTGACTCAAATGCATCGTCGGTTGAACGCGAAGGATCTTTACCGATCGTATTTAATATAACTGAACCACCGGTTTCTTCAAGATCGAGGAATTTAACGGATTTGATACCGCTCTTCTTCAACTGTTCGATATGTTCTTCTTTAAATTCCGAATCTTTCGAAAGGAAAATTTCGCCGGTATTCATATCGATCACATCGGCAGCGATCTTGCGTCCGACGTAATCTTCAAGCTTGCCTTTCTTCACTTCAATATCCTGTACCATCTCGAAGAGTTCGAGAATGTCTTCGTCGCTCGAATAGCCGAGAGCGCGAAGGAGCATGGTAACCGGGAATTTCTTCTTGCGGTCGATATATGCCCAAAGGACGTTATTGATATCAGTCGTAAATTCTACCCAGCTTCCGCGGAAAGGAATAATTCTTCCGGAAAAAATCGTCGTTCCGTTCGGGTGTAAGCTTTCTGAAAAGAAAACGCCCGGTGAACGATGAAGCTGGCTGACGACGACGCGCTCGGCGCCATTGATAATGAATGTGCCACGCTCAGTCATCATCGGCAAGTTACCGAGGAACACTTCCTGCTCGATCGTCTCCACAAAATCTTCCGTGCCTTCGGCAGCGTTTTTCGATGAAAGGCGAAGACGCGCTTTCAGCGGTACGCTATAGGTAAGCCCGCGATCCTGGCATTCCATGATTCCATAGCGCGGTTTCTCGAGACGGTAATCGAGATAATCGAGTACGAAAGTCTCACGAGAATCGACGATTGGAAAATTTAACTGGAATACGGATTCGAGTCCCATCGAAAGACGATCGGAAAGCGGAATACCGGATTGCAGGAATTCCTGAAAGGACTTGATCTGCACATCGAGCAGATCGGGAATCAGATAATCCTTCGGAATCTTCGAGAATGAAATTCTGCCGGTCTCACTCATGTGAGCACTGCCGAGAAGAGCTGTCTTTTTTGCCATGCGAGTCTAAAATATAAAATTTTTACTAAGCACAAATCCCGCTCCTAAATATGGAGCGGTGAAGTTTATTCGCTTATAGCGAATGACGGAAAATTTGCAATACCGGAAAAGGAAAAAAGCGCAGAAATAGCGATTCGCGCAAGCTGAAGTGTTGTTTGCCGGGTCAAGATAGTATGCAGTTGTTTAGTTGAACGCTTCTGCACAAGGCGACGATAAGATCGTGTTTTTGTTGTGCCCGGCAGAAGAATTACAATTATAGCCTCTTGTAAACCCCTGTTTGCAAATAAGAATTCCGGGAAAATCGCTTAAAAAGCACGGTCATCGCGAGGAGGGCTTTAGCCCGACGTCACGATCTAAAAATTCAGGATTTTAGCAATATTGGAGATTTCCCATTTGAACCATGCTTTTTCCAAACTCGTTATAATTTTACTGATTTCAATTAAATATCCTTTTTTTTAACAACCTGATATGAAAATCCCGAGAATCCTTCTCTTAATGTTTCTTTTTCCAGTCTTTATCCTAAAAGCTCAAACGCCTCAATCTACGGGATCATCTCGTGCTTTAATCGAATACCAATGCCCAAAAAACGGTGAAAAGGATGTCAACGAGCAAACTACGCTGATTATTCGCCCTAATGCATTAATAATGCAAGGACATCAGGCCAAAGATTTTTCCTTTTTCGTGACGGGTGAGGTAAGTGGAAATCATGCAGGAAAAGTAATTATCTCCACCGATAACAAGACCATTATCTTTCAGCCCGAAAAAATCTTTACTTTGAATGAAACCGTCCATGTGTCTTTTGCCATTGAAGGAGTCGAAAATTTTACTCCCCTTGAGTTTAGCTTTCAGATCACCTCAATGGATAAAGAAACCCGATCAAGAGCTTTATACCAACTTTATCAAAGAGAGCAGGCAGAACTTGAATCTATTTCTAATTCCAGCCCTGAAGCACCCCAAGGCACACCGCCTTTCTTTGACGATACCATTGCTTTCACTCCTGCAATAGTTACCATTGATACAGCAAAAGTCCACGAAGCCGACAATATTTTCTTTACTGCAACTGCAAGTACCACTACACCTTTTTCGTTTATTGCGATCACATCCGACACTGCAGATAAAGCGCCTCAGAACGGTAATAGTCTTCTCTTCGAAAAAGATATACCGAGTGGCTGCGGCAACTTCCGTATGCATCCCGATGGCACGCTGACATATTTCAAGCAATACCTGGGTCTCAAAGGATCTCCGAAAGGCGGCATCTTCAATGGCGTTATCATGCATCTCGATGATAATTTGAATGTCATCGATAGCTTTCAATGCGGAAATGGATTTATTGCCGATCTACATGACTTCCAATTATTACGCGTCTCTAATTTTGCAATTCTTGTTGCCTATGGACCGAGGCGCGTATTTATGAAACAATATTTTCTCGATAAGCAAACACATGCTGATACATTACTCGCTCAGAAAACGAGTTTGAAGCAGTTTTATCTTGATAAACAAACTTCTCCTGATACATTAAATGCAGAAAAAGTAACCGATACTGCAACGGTATTCGATGCAGTGATTCAAATTTTAGATCAAGCGAAGAATGTTATTTTCCAATGGAACAGCAAAGATCACTTCGATCTTACCGATGCAACTCGTGATGTTAATCTTATTATTAAGACGGAAAAAGATACACTTATCGATTATATGCATATTAATACAGCAGTAAGCGATACCGATAATAATATTATTGCTTCATTTCGTCATTGCGATGAAGTAGCGAAGATCAGCACATTCGATAGTTCATTTATTTGGCGCTGGGGTGGTAAGCATAATCAGTTTGTTTTTACCGGTCCGGATCCGACAGATACGCTTCACTTTTCACACCAGCACGATCCGTGGCGCCTTCCGAATGGACATATCACTCTTTTCGATAATGGCAATCTGCACACGAAAGATACTACTGTTAATGGGAAAGATACCATCATTACATCGCCTTCGACTCGCGCAGTAGAATATAACTTAGATGTTGTCAACCATATTGCAACCGTTGTTTGGAAATATACGAACCTTCCCTACTGCCAGGCTGCCGGCAATGTTCAACGCCTTGCAAATGGAAATACTATGATGGGATTAGGATCGGTAACGCAGCCAAGCGCGGTGGAAGTTACTCCTGCCGGAGAAAGAGTATTTCAAATGTCAATTCAAAAAGGTGCATTTGCTTATAGAACCTATCGCTTCTCTTTCAACCCACCGCCTAAGGCCGTTCGGCAAACTGGCAATGCAAATGCTTTTGCTATATCGAACATCTATCCAAATCCGTCTCATGATAAGACAACGATTTCTTTTTCTGTTGGAGAGCCAGGTTTATTGCGGATTGAATTGGTGGATCTCTTAGGTAATGTCGTTCACGCTTCGACTGAAAAGATTTCCGAAGCTGGTACTTATGTCACTGATCTCAATGTAAATGATTTTACAACAGGCACATATTATTGCAGGCTATCGCAGAATGGAAAGCAACTGGTAAGGATGATAATAGTCCAAAAATAAATTTAAAGTAGTGGGGCGGACTCTTAGTCCGCCCGCACGGACTGAGAGTCCGTGCCACTGATCCTATCTACTACTTCCAGGGCTTCTACAGTTTGCTTTACATCGTGTGTGCGAATGATTTTCGCTCCGTTCATTGCTCCATAAACTGCTGCGGCAATGCTGCCGTTGATTCTTTCTAAAGGAGCTACTCCGCCTAATATTTTTCCGATAGTAGATTTTCTGGAGACTCCTAAGACTAACGGTGCTCCAAGCTCGGTAAATTTTTGATGGTGACGAAGAAGCATAATGTTATCATCTGCTTTTTTGGCAAAACCGAAACCGATATCGGCAAGAATAATTTTTATTCGGTGAGCGCTTGCTATTTCGATTCTCTTTTTCAGCCAATCAAAAACTTCACTCACGATATTTTCATAATGATAATCCTCGATCTTCCCTTTCATAAATTCCGGACCATATCCGTGCATTAAAATGACCGGAGCATTTTTTTCTTCAGCAATTTCGAGCATCCTGGAATCTTCGGTTGCTCCGCTGACATCATTGATGATCTTAGCTCCGGCGTCAATCGCTTTTGCTGCAACTTCAGATTTCGTGGTATCGATTGAAATGATCGTTTGTGGATATTCTCTGATCAAAGATTCAATAACCGGAATGACTCGATTGAGTTCTTCATCAAGGTTTACCTGAGCAGCGCCGGTTCCATAAGCGCTTCCGGGAGGACGTGTGGATTGCCCGCCTATATCGATGATGTCAGCTCCCTCGGCAAGCATCTGTGCTGCTCGCTCGAGTGCTGAATCTTTCCGGATGAATTCTCCCCCGTCTGAAAATGAATCGGGCGTTACATTCAGTACACCCATAGTCAGCGTTCTATTTTCCCGGAGTAAGGATTCAAACGCTGAGATATTCATGGAGAACATTACGCGGCAGGACAACTCTTCCTGCCGCACTAAAATATTATTTACTTCGCTTTCTTCTTGCTGGATTTCGCAGCTTCTTTCCCAGCCTTGATTTTTGCCTTGGCTCTGGTTTCGGCTTTCTTATGTTTTTTAGCTACTTTCTTCCCTTTTTTATTCATGCAATAGTTTTTATGTAATTGAAAAGTTTACAAATCTACGAAATTATTTCTGGTGCATTTTCTTAATGAACTCAAAATGTCATTCTGAGTGAAGCGAAGCTGAACGAAGAATCTGAATTTGATTAATCCGAAATCTCAGTTTCTTCGCTGCGCTCAGAATGACAAATCTTTATTTCTTCTTCTTATTCCAGGTTACGATATATCCATCATTGCGGATAAGATCGTTGATCGTTTCAATCTCCTTTACTCTTGGCAGTAGTTGTGAAAGAAAATTCTTTAATATCGAGAGTCGCTCGTTTTCACTGGTGATCGAAAGCAGTGCCTGCCGTTGGTCGGCTTCGAGTCCCGATTTTTGTGCAATGGCGAAAGAAGGAAGTTTATCCGAACCCTGCCACATCGAAACATCGAGGGCATCGATCGTCCCTTTATAAGCAATTTCACAAAGCTCATTAAAAAGCGAAATCGCTTCATCGGCAAGGTGTTTATCGCGATCTTCGGTTATATCTTCAATCCATTTAACCGTTGCATACGAAAGCTCATTCTCCGGTCCCTGCTCGAACTTCACAATCTCATACCTCCGGACTCCCTCAGTAATAATATCAAGTTTGCCGTCTGGGTAACGCTTGATTACCTCTGCAACCTGCGCCGTGCATCCGATGGAGTGAAGCTTATCTTCTTCGACATAATTAATACCGAACGTTGAGTGATGCTTTAAGCTTTCCTCACAAAGCTTTTTATAGCGCTCTTCGAAGACATGAAGCGGAACCCTGGACATCGGAAATAAAACGACGCCGAGCGGAAAAAGCGGTATGCGTGAAGTTGCTCCTGCCATTACCCTCCATGCTCATCCTTCCAAAGCTCATACCATGCCATCTGCACAGCTTCGAGCTTGGACTCATTCGACAAATGAAGATCATCCTCCCATCCCGGCAGCGCTCCGATCCAATCGCGCAGTTCAGTAAAGCGAACCGTAAGAGGATCCACTTCCGGCTTATACGCCATCAGGCTTTCTGCAATCTCATCTATTTCATGCCACGTCATGGTTTGATTTTTCTTAACTAATCACATAACAGTATAGGAAAAGGATTCATTCTATAGATCCGAACGCACTCTACCCCAACCCTGTTACAACTCCATGCGCATCCCACGCTATCTCTGCATCATCTTCGCCGCTCTGCTTGTCCTCCTTGCTGAGAGTGATGCTTGTGCTCAATGGAAGAATGTGGCGCCGGTTCTTGGATCTTCCGGTTTTAATGCTTCGCATTATAAGGATGGGGTACTTTGGTTTGGTGGTTCGGCCTTGTGGAACTCCTCAGATACAGGAAAAACATGGACAAATGTGAACGTTAATTTTTCTGGTATTAGTGTAATACATTTTTATGATAAAAATTTCGGACTTGTAGGGACTGGAAATGGTGCATACTTAACAAAAAATGCCGGGGCTTCTTGGACTCAAGTATTAACCTTTACCGCAGCATGTCGGGGAATCTGTTTTGGACATACGAAGAATGAGATTGCTGTTTGTGGCGGAGGCGATCTTTTGCAACTTTCAACAGATGGTGGAAATAGCTGGAAGTCGGCACATCCTTTACAAGGGGTACAATGGGCACATGATATTTATTATACTAAAGCAAATGAATTGATAACATTGTTAAGTTTAGATTCACCTCCTTCGAATTCCCAAATATATGTTTCAACTGATTTTGGCACAAGTTGGAATCAAAAAACTGGCATTGTTGATTATGACACTTATAGCATTAGTCATGATTCGTGTAATTCAGGGAGCATCTACGTAATAGCTGAGGATTATGCACACACAGAAGATGGTATATCGAAAATATTTGTGTCACCTGACGGAGGAACAACTTGGGATAATCCTATACCAATGCCAGCTGGATATTTTTCTGGATCTGTTGAAAGTGGAATAAATGCAGTGTATGTTCCGTCGGTGAAAAATGGAATATATAGATCCACTAATGGAGGTCTATATTGGAAATCCATTGGAGGGCCAGGCAATTACTCCGATTCAAGATTACTATCGGTAATCAATGATAATATAATTTTTGCTTGTGGCAACGATGGCAGCATTTGGAAAACGATTAATAGTGGAGGCGATTCGCTTCGGTTCACTTCGGGGAAAAGCACATTTACGATGAACCCAAAAACTATTTTTAACGCCGATACTCTTTTATGTGGTGATTCTGTCATTCGGTCTATACATTTTAAATATGCAGGCTGCAGTCCGCCTTCCATCTCATCGTGGAAAATCAGTGGACTTGATCCAAAAAGTTATCAGGTCAGGAATCTGACATACGATTCTCTCGGTGTAATTTTTGAAGCAAAAAAACAAGGAGATAATCACGGATTACTTATTATTACCCTCAATGATGGTGCTCTTGATACTATTACGCTCAATGGTTTTAATAATAGTATGCCTTTTGTGTTTTCTATTGGTCAGCAAAATTTATTTCAACTCGATACTCTCGCTCTGTGCGAATTGCCGATAACTCAGAAATTTATTTTAAAAACAAGTGGCTGTATTCCAAAAATTATTTCACAAAAGATTATTGGACCTTATGCCGACGAGTATAGCATAACTAAACTAATTAGTGACCCTCTTCTCTCTGAAGATTCAGCTTTCATTACATTTGATCCAACTGGTGAAGGGAAGAGAAATGCAACCTATGAGCTTACTCTTTCGGACGGAAAAGTGATTTCCATTCCCCTTCAGGGGACTGGCAAGATTCTGCCTTTTACCTATTCTTTCACTCCGCAATCATTATTTGATAAAGATACACTTTATCTTTGCTCGCCAAATAAGCAAATGACTATTACTTTTTCCGTAAGTGGTTGTCCGATTACAAAAGTTTTATCTCAACTAATAACCGGTCCTTATGCATCGGATTACACTATAATACATCAAGTGAATGATTCCATAGACGGAATTGATTCAGTGGTCATAAATTTTAATGCAAGCTCGACAGGAGATCACACAGCAAATTTCGTTCTTACATTCGCCGATGGCAAAACGATTTCAATTCCACTTTTAGGTGTAGGAAAAGTTGAAGCATTTAACTATTCTTTTGGACCTCAATCTCTCTTCGAGAAAGATTCTATTTATTTATGCGCGCCTAATGAACAAAAAACAATTACGCTATCAGTGAAGGGTTGTCCGATTCCAAAAGTAATATCTCAAATTTTAAGCGGAGTATCAGCTTCTGATTATACTATTATTCATGAGGCAGCAGATTCAATTACAGGAACAGATTCTGTTATTATTAATTTTAATGCAAGTACTGGTGGATTGCTCCCTGCGAGTTTCATTCTGACTTTTGCCGATGGAAGTACGATCTCTATTCCTCTTCAAGGCTATGGCATAGCCCCTCATCCGCTTTCAATACTTACTTCCAACCAATCCACCGACACCATTGGCGGTTCGATATATATACCGATTACAATCAGTGGTCTAGATCATAATGAAGACATCGAACTTGTTTTGCATTATGAAAAAGATTTGAAATACGAAGGATCATTTTCCGGAGCATTGGATTTGGATATGAAGAATGAGCAATGGGATGGCAGATCGAAGCTGCATATTGCTCAGGCAAAGAATGATGTGATCTTAGGATATGCAAAGTTCGATGTTTTTGGTGATTCTAATCCTTCCCATGTTACTTTCGATTCGGTTATCATTCTCACTGCTAAAGCTCCTTGCCAATATATTTTGCCTGCATCGGCAACGAGCACGATCACACCTCCATCGGGCTGCGGAATACAAACTCTTACTCATTTTCTCCGCGATAGCTCGATGCCGCAGCTTTCCATTGTTCCCAATCCGACGAGTGGAGAAGTTTCGGTAAGCTCGACCGTTAGTCTTGGAGATGTGAATATCGGAATATATGATATGCTTGGAGTGAAGCAGAATATCATTCACACCAACTTGCAAAAAAATATTCCTGCAAAAATTTTGCTGCCTGCGTTTAATGGAGTATACAATTTGCAGGTTCAAACCATGCAGAATTCCTGGAATTTACGGGCAATGGTAAATCATTAAAGGAATTTCCCTGTTACAACTCTATGCGCATCCCACGCTATCTCTGCATCATCTTCGCCGCTCTGCTTGCCCTCTTTGCAGAGAAGGATGCTTGTGCGCAATGGAAGAATGTAGGGCCGAATTTAGTAAGCAATCTTTATCGTAATAATTCTTCAGATTATGGAGGTGCAATGTGCTTTAGTGACGGATTACTTTGGCTTGGAAAGTATTCTTTATATGAATCATCGGATTCCGGAAAAACCTGGACTCTGAATCAGCTTAAGATCAATAGTAGAATTGAGGATATTTGCTTTTTTGACCGATTCTCTGGACTTGTTACAACTGATGACCATAGCACCTATTTAACTCGAAATGGTGGTTTGTCATGGAAGGATATAAGTGGCAACCTCCCATCTGGACAAATCATAAATGCTTTTTTCCTTGGCTCCCCAGATATAATTATCGCAAGTCCTTACGATGACAAATTACAAATTTCTCGTGATGCTGGAGTTTCCTGGACCAGCATTGATTTTGGATCAAATCCCTCGACACAAACACCTTATAATACATGGTATGGAAGATGGATTACGGCAGGTAAGGCATATGTTTTAATCGAAGATACATACGAAACTTCCAGTAATCCTGTAAATTCATTTATCGCATCAACTACAGATTTTGGGGTAACCTGGCAGAAATCGAGCGGCGTCATTGACTGGGATAGTTTTTCGTTCGATTTTGACAAATGCAATTCGGACATTGTTTTCGTTTGCAACGAAGATGCAATGGTATCAAACGATGGGTTATCCAATATTTTTGTTTCTACTGATAAAGGAAGTACATGGAAAAGTAATATATCAGGGGTAACGGATCCTAATTTGCAAATGCCTTTTTTTGTAGGATCGATTATCAGTACCACTGGAGCAGTTTTTGCTCAAACACGAACATCAGGCATATTTCGATCTACCAACCAAGGGCAAACATGGAAAAGTATCTCGGGACCGAATGTTGGATATGATACGAGATTTGTAGTTGCAGCAAACAGTAACATCGTGTTTGCAGTAGATAGCAGCGGGTCAGTTTGGCGCACAACTAATAGCGGCGGAGATTCAATCCCGTTCATACCGGGTAATGGTTCATTAACCATTGCACCTAAACTACTATTCGATCGAGACTCAATACATTGCGATGATTCCATCATTCGTTCAATAGGATTTATCCCTCGCGGATGCAGACCTCCCTCTATTTCAAGTTGGTCAATAATAGGAAATGATTCATCAAGCTATACTGTCGGGAATCTTACTTACGATTCATTATATATTACGTTTACTCCGAAAGATACTGGTGATCATTCTGCTTCACTTCTCTTAAAGTTAAGTGATGGGTCGTTTGATACAATAAACCTTAAAGGTTATAATAACAGTAAGCCTTTTTCCTATACTATTATTCCTCGAAGTTTATTCGGTGGCGACAGCTTATATCCCTGTAATCCCAAAATAAATGAAAAATTTATTTTGAGTACCGATGGATGCTTACCAAAAATCATTTCACAAAAAATTAACGGTAAAGCTGCAAGTGATTATGAAATAATTAAACAAATTGCTACACCCTTATTTAATCTTGATTCCGTTTTTCTATTTTTCGAACCGCAAGATAGCGGCTGGCGAAATGCCACTTATGAAATTACTTTTGATAATGGTACAACCATTTCGATTCCCCTTCAAGGCTATGGCATTCCCCCTCACTCGCTTTCAATATCAACCTCCAACCAATCCAACGACACTATCGGCGGGTCGGTATATGTTCCAATCACAATCAGCGGTCTCGATCATACCGAAGACATCGATCTTGTTTTACATTACGAAAAAGATCTGGAATATCAAGGTTCATACTCAGGAGCAATGCGACTGGATATGGCTAATGAACAATGGGCTGGAAGATCCAAGCTGCATATTGCTCAGGCACAGAATGATGTGATCTTAGGAAATGCCTATTTCGAGGTTTTCCCCGATTCGATAAAGGATAAATTCCATGTTACATTCGATTCAATCATCATTCTCACCGCTAAAGCTCCTTGCCAATATATTTTGCCTGCATCGGTAACGAGCACGATCACACCTCCATCGGGCTGCGGAATACAAACTCTTACTCATTTTCTCCGCGATAGCTCGATGCCGCAGCTTTCCATTGTTCCCAATCCGACGAGTGGAGAAGTTTCGGTAAGCTCGACCGTTAGTCTTGGTGATGTGAATATTGGAATTTATGATATGCTTGGAGTGAAGCAGAATATCATTCACACCAACCTTCAAAAAAATATTCCTGCAAAAATTTTGTTGCCTCAGTTTAATGGAGTATATAATTTGCAGATTCAGTCATTTCTGAATTCTTGGAATTTGAGAGCAGTAGTTAATCATTAATGCATATTTCCTGTTACAACTCCATGCGCATCCCACGCTATCTCTGCATCAGCTTCGCCGCTCTGCTTGTCCTCCTTGCTGAGAGAGATGCTTGTGCTCAATGGAAGAATGTGGCGCAGAATATTATTTGGGATGGATATCATGATTTGTGGAATTGCCGGGCTATTGTCTGATGTCCCATACGGACAAGAGGAATCCTGCTTCTTACAGAGTTTTTTTTTGTCATTTTTTTAGTCCTGGAAGGACGGCATGTTAAAAGCCCAGGGCGAAGTCCGAAGGCGAAACCCTGGGGAAAGAGTTTTTTCTAAACCCATAGAGAACCGAAGGGGCGAAATACTCAACCCCGACTATCGACTATCGACCGTAAGTTTTCTCGCAAAGTAAGCGAACTTTAGTTCTATGGTATTATTAATGAACAGCGCGTACCTCGATTTTGAGACTTACTTTATTTAGTGATAGAGTAGTCTCCGTGTTAAAGGGACACACTCTGTGTGTCCCTGTTTTTTTTATGGGATTTTATTCTCTTAATCTTCGTTGCATCCGGCTACTAAAAAAAGGCTCCCCGTTTTTATCTACTCTGCCTTTTTTATCATGCGAGAAATTTTTCTAAGGGTTTGGGACACCAATACTCAGGGCTACGATGTACGGCTTTTTGATTCTGATAAAATCACATCTCTTGTTACCGAAAGAGCGCCTCCGGACTTCCCGTCGAATGAAATCAAATCTTCATTTGTCTATAACGGAGAAAAATACTTGTGCACCGATGAAGAGCATTATATCCTCAATATGATGCGCGTGTCTTGAGAAACGTATAACGAGTAGAACTTTCCCCGCAGAGAAAAAAAAAGGGACACCCTTTTGAGGTGTCCCTGCCACGGGATACAAAGGCTATAAATCCATAGGTGGATATAGCTTTTATCCTTCGAGAGGTCCATTAAAAAGAGCACGCATGCAAATATCGGGCCATAGCTGAAAATGCTTTAATGCTAAGGTTTTGGATGAATTACATATTTAGGTGTAAAGAAATTGAACGGTTCTGGCAAATTACTGTCCTAAAAAAACAATAAGCACAGCCTGCCTCGAAGGACGGAGCGAGACTAAAAGACCTCGAAGGATGATATGTTAATAGCCTCGGGTGGGATCTGCCGCCGCGAAGTAACCCTCGGTTGGAATATAAAAAAAAACAACCCCTGAAAAGGGCGACGGTTTTTTCCGTATATTACACATCTAATTATAGGCACCATCGGTAATGAATAAACTCTACTTCGGCGACAACCTTGTCATCCTGCGCGAACACATCGCCGACCAGTCCGTCGATCTTATTTATCTCGATCCGCCGTTTAATTCCAAGCGCGATTATAATCTGCTCTTTAAAACTCCGAAGGGACATTCTGCCGATGCGCAGATAACGGCATTTGAAGATTCATGGCATTGGGGAGAGCAAGCCGAAGCAGAGTTTGCTGAACTGCTTCATCAGCCCAATACCGATGTGGCGGAAATGATCCGCGCTCTCCGCTCATTCTTAGGCGAGAATGATATGATGGCATATCTCGTCATGATGACGAACCGTCTGCTCCAGCTTCACCGAGTCCTCAAATCCACCGGAAGCATCTATCTCCATTGCGACCCAACTGCAAGCCATTATTTAAAAATTGTTCTTGATGCTATTTTTGGAGGCGCCTGTTTCAAAAGTGAAATAATTTGGAATCGTTCGACTAATACTGGAAGTAGCAAATCAATTGCAAAAAGATTTTCAACCGATCATGATGTAATTTTTTTCTATACCAAAGATAGCGACAGCTATACTTTTCATAGCCAGTATAGACCATACACCCAGGACTACATTGATCATTATTATATATATGATGATAAAGATGGGAAAGGAAAATATCAAACGCAAGCCTTAGCGACTTATTCACAAGAACGATATGATGAGCTTGTTAAGGATAATAGAATCGTTGCTGGAAAAGGAAAGATACCGAGATTTAAAGATTATTTGAATGATAAAAAAGGCGTTCCAATAAATGATATTTGGATCGATATTGAACCTGTTAACCCTGTTGCAAAAGAAAAACTCGGCTACCCAACTCAAAAACCGCTTGCTCTCTTAGAGCGCATTATCAATGCTTCGAGCAATCCGGGCGATGTCGTGCTCGATCCTTTCTGCGGCTGCGGAACAGCTGTACATGCAGCGGAAAAACTCGGGCGCAAATGGATCGGAATAGATATTACCAATCTTGCCATCAGCCTGATCGAGAAACGCCTGCGCGATGCATTCCCGCTAATAGAGTTCGAAGTCGAAGGCACTCCGAAAGATTTAGATAGTGCACGCGAACTTGCTACTATAGATAAATACCAGTTCCAATGGTGGGCATGCGGCTTAGTGAATGCGCAGCCATATCAGGGAAAGAAAAAAGGTTCGGATGGAGGAACGGACGGACTCATCTTTTTCTCCGACGAAGCCGAAGGCTCGAAAAAAATTATCGTCTCAGTCAAAGGCGGCGAGAACGTCGGCGTAACGATGGTCAAAGACCTGATCGCCACAGTCGAGCGCGAAAAAGCGGCGATCGGTTTATTCATCACCCTCGCCGAGCCGACGCGCAACATGCAGACTGAAGCCATCAGCGCCGGATTCTACGAATCGCCCATCGGCAAAAGCTATCCGAAAATCCAAATCCTCACCATCGAAGGATTACTAAACAAAACTGCCAGAGCCGATTTCCCCGATCTCACCGGCGGCACACTAACATTCAAAAAAGCACAACGCGAGAAAAAGCGGAGCGGGCAGGAGGGGATGTTTTAATGGAGGAAGTCAGTATATATATAATTATTTTCTTCATACTAAATTCAATTTTCGTATTCTTTGCTCGCCGCAAATGGAAACCAATATTGAAGGTTGTAGAAAATAAAGATGAGTACAAAGTATACCGCGAAAAAATTGGTGGAATCAGGAAAAAAAGTCCTCTTTTTTGGGGACTGGAAAGGGTGTTTTGTGGAATTCAATTTGTCTCACCATTCAATTTATTTTGGAATCAGCTTAACCCACATTCACAAGCTGTGGAATATTTGTATAATAAGCCAGAGGAAAAAAATCACGGTTTTCGAACTCGTCACGTTGATTATTATCTCACAGGTTTCTGGCTATTAACATTTAGTCTCTTTATTACACTTGGCTGTTACGATTTTAAATCTGCGCCAAATATTTTTAAGGCCTTGATAATTTACATAGTGTTCATTAGAATTATAGAAATTATTCAAACTTCCACTAATCAGGTTTTATTCAAAGTATACCGATTTGGCCCAGAGTGGAGAACTGCATATCATAGCCGCAATCTCCTAATCGCTCTGATGAATTATATAGAAATAAGTTGGCTATTTGCGATACTTTATTTAACGTTAGGAAAGCTAAAATTGAATTGTGAGGTTGTTTCAAACGTATGGGATGCTTGGTATTTTAGCTTGATAACTCAGGTTACTGTTGGATATGGAGATATTGTGCCTGCACAAAGAGCAACACGTATGATAATAATGCTGCACTTAATAGTAAGTTTAATTATGGCAGCATTAATTATTGCACGTTTTGCAAGTTCAACGCCAAAGTACAAAGATGAACGTGAAATAGAGGAAGAATCGAGCAATAAGGAGGTCACTTCATGAGTACAGTGTATGTACTTGGAGCAGGTGCTTCAAAAGAAGCGACCAAAAGTTTAGAATATTCAATGCCATTAGCAAGTGAATTTTTTGAACAAAAGTATATCGCTAAATTTTGGCCTCAACCTCTAAATGATGAAAGTTATGCTGGCAACATTCTGCCTCCGTTTGAAAAATCAGAATTACGACATCTTCTTTTATCTTATTATGACTTCGATGAAAACAAAAGAACAGATATTAATATTGAAGAATTATTTTCCTTTATTGAGAGTCGTGCAGTTGTTGGGCAACTTAGTGAATTTTATCCAGAACGATTGAGAAATTGCAAGGCACAGTTACTGGCTTATATTTATGCTGTCATGCGATATTTACCATGGGGCTTAAAGAACTGTGCATTAACACAATATATTTTGAAAAAGATAAGGCAGGGCGATAGTATACTTACATTTAATTGGGATCTTATTTTTGATGAAGCATTAGAACAAACCAATTCTCGCCTTCATATGGATCAAAGAAATTTATTTTATCCATCGCCCGGTGACCCAAACTCAAGGTCGTTCTTTTTGAGAAATGACGAGAGTAGATTTTTAAATGGCTATGAGAAAGAGTTTGATAACAATTATAAATATGGGTCTTTCTTAAAATTGCATGGCTCTATCAACTATATGTATTGTGAGACAGACCAATGTACATATCATCATGTCCCAATTTATGTTAGTACTTTTTTTGAAGCACACCGACCATTACCATGCCCAGTTTGTGGAGAAAGACTGAAGCCATTAATTATGCCACCTTCAATAAAAAAAAGTTACTCTTTAGGGCATTTCTTCCGCAGACAAGCATCAATTGCAAGCGAGGTTTTAAAGCGCGCCGAGAACATTGTGGTTATTGGATATTCATTCCCTCAATTTGATTTTGAAGCAATCGCAATGTTCCGAACGATTCGCAATGAATATAAGGAACCCAAGCCTTCTCGCGTAAGATTAACTTATGGACCTACTCATGTTTCAATCGTAAATCCATTATCCTCGTCAATTCCTTTTAGGAATAGAATAAATGAAATTATGGGAGCTAATAGAACAATAGAAAATGGGGCAAAAGAAATTTTAATAGATTGGTACGAAAGCTTTGATCAATTTATAGAGAAAAATCCTTAATCATTTGCAGATTCCTGGATTCACTGTGCTGATTTCTTCCATAAGGGTAAGAGATAAGCTTCCATCTTGTCAATGCTTCGGTTGTTAAGCGAAAACCATTCACGATTAAATCGGTGCTCTTTCAGTATGTTATGCAATGTCCTTTCGTGGTAGCGAGCATTCTTAAGTGGTATAATATACATTACATATATTCCAAATGGTATGGCTGTTCTAAATGTCTCAAATCTCGTAATAAAATTATTTGTAATCCCAATTTTATAGAGCGAATGCCCTCTCATTCTTATTACATATAGTACCTGTTTATTAAACGCTTCTCTTTGCATCAATGTACGTTCGTAGTATCCTTCACAAAAAAGTCTTCCTTTGCCCCAAACTAATCTTGTCGGGCATTCATCAATAATCTTAAATTTCATTTCTTTCAACATATCAATCTGACCATAATGAGAGCCATGCTCATAAATTCTCGGCGTTCTACAGATATATTCTGCCTTTATTTTATCGTCCTCACAATAGCCTTCTGATCCCCTAAAAAAATTAATAGCACCCTTGCGTGACGAAGAGATAACAAACCAATCTTCATCATGATCGTCAGTTGATATCCAGTATAATTTCTTATTACACATTTTTAAATCCTCCTTTTCAAAGCAGACAAATTAACTGAAAAAAACAAAACCGCAGTTTGCACTGCGGCTTTGTTAAGATGTAATTTCCCATATTCGAGAATCGCTGTCCTCCGGAAAAGGGGTGTCTACGGCACAGAATGTAAGTTAATTCTTTTTCCATTGTGCGGAATTTACGATCAGATCTACTCCGTCGAGTAGTTTAGCCAGTTCCGGAGGAGGCATCTTTATATTCGTGATCGTTTTTGTTTGTCCGCCTTTCGTGAAGGTAACTGCATCTTCCGGTCCATCGGAGATAGTAATAATAGTGCCGGAAGCAGAGTCGTATTTGCTTTCATAGCTATCTTCAAATGAAAATATTCCGTTTGCTACGAATGCCGCAGTCAACGAATCTACTGCTGTCTGTGATATGAAATAGTTATGTTCGGCTGTCTGCGTATTATCGAGCCATTTAAAATGGACAAATCCATCGGCATGAAGAGCAACCACATAATCATTATTCACATAGCACATTCCGCATTGGCGCTTGAGTTCGATAACTTGCAGAGCAGTACTTGATGGTACTGAAGTAACGGGTGAATAACATCCGGCAAGCAAGACCAATATTATAGACCCGGCATAATATTTTATGTAGTTCATAAGTTTCCCTTTTGAATGAGTGACAAACATAGCCGCCACTTTCACAATTCCGGCAAAACAAAACCGCAGCGCGAACTGCGGTTTCATTAACATGTAATTTCCCTTTTTCCATAATCTCTGTCCTCCGGAAAAGGGGTGTCTACCCAAGATTGGGTTATGGGCCGTCTTGGCAGAGAATGAAAGGTAATTGGAGGGGAAAGAATTCCGGGGCAGGTAACTTCCTAATGTGATCAGTCACCCCCAAAATATCTTTGGGATCAGTTTGCGAAAGAAAATTGCTTCGGATCAAAATCTCCGTATATCTTTGAATGAGCCTCGCAGATAGCTTGTAAAGAGACTCCTGAGTCCTGGGTAAAGCCTACTCTGGGATAAGCGCAAAACAGAGAAAGCTTTTTATCCTCGCAGAATTTATGCCATAAATGCTCCAGATGGACAGTCGCTCCGCAATGTCCTTGTGCCCATAGTAAGGCAACCATTTCACCGAATGCGCGAATATGACCGGTGTGGGACTTTCTTTCTTCTTCAAGAATAGAAGAGATTGTTTCCTCAAATAATTTTTCGTCGGGCCAGCCATCGACAATAAATTTACTGACCGTTTCTTCGGCATTGAATTCTTTGCAGTGTAATTGATATTGCTTTCCTTCAGGATCGATTCCTTTTGCCAGAAGTCTTTTATGCAATCCATTATAATGAGTGGGAGTAGCGATGAGAATAACACGTTCGTTACCGCGCAATCCTCCTTCTACAAATCCTTCCAATGCATCGAGGAATACAGTGTCGTTTTCATATATCTGTACTATATGCTCCGGCGGAGCAATCTCTGCCCAAAAAATATCCGGTAAAATATTGCGTTTTGATGTGTGCATCAATTTATTTCAAGTATACAATTGTAAAGTACGATTTTTTTGGGCTTATGGTTTTTTTCCAGAGTACTGGGTTCTCTCGCAATTTCCTCTACCCTCAGCCAGAGACAAGAATGGAGCAACGTAAAATTAAAAATGTAAAGCTTGTCCTGTGCGATAGCGAATGGATGTAAAATGGGGGGAAGGGATAGTTAAGTACAGTCCGGCTAATCTTCAGGGGATTCTTCATCCGCCGCGGCGGATTTTTTCATGCTTCGCATGAAAAATCTCAGTTCAGAATGACACTTTGATAAGAAACGACATGCGGGAGGATTCCCGCCTTCCGAGTGAATGATAATGTTTGATAAGTAGCAGTCGGGCTATCTTTAGGGGATTGCTTCGGCCGCCTTCGGCGACTCTCGCAATGACACTATATTCGGAGGACTCGTCCTGTCCGCCGCGGCGGACCGCCTTCGCGGGAATGACAATTCCCTAAATATTCTCATTCCAAGGAACTATTTTAATATAGTTATTGTTGTCTATTATGCAACAACCTATAAAAATTATGCCATAAAGCTAAGATTATTCAAAAATCCAGAACACATTATAAAAAATAATTGGCGATAATAGGCTGATTTCGCCAATTATGAATTTTATTTTGCTGGGCATCTTGCAAAAGGCATAAAAATTTCGTATATTTGTATGTTAGTCATTAGTCTGTCGTCGTTAGTCTTAGCAGAAAACAGGGCGTCCTGTCCGGTTTATGAATTCAATTTTTCAAAGGAAGGGCTCGCAGGCTAAGCCTGCGCCTACCAATTCGTAATTCTCTTTTCCCAATTTCCCAATTTCCCAATTTTACATTTTACATTTTACATTTTACATTCCAAATCCAAATCAATTATGAAATCTACATATAAAAAACACAACGATACTAAACGCGCATATATTAATCATGTCCCTGTTCGTCATGGAGAGATGACGATCGTTACTTCCACTAATGCCGATGCTACGATGAAGCATTCATCACGCCTGGCAGCCAATACGCAGAAAGCCGGAGTGCCCGTGCTGCTTATTAACTGCGGCATTTCTGATAAATTATTCAAAGAATATTTTTATGCAAATCATCCGCTGCACACTGCTCATAAAAAAGAGTTGATTCTGATGAGTTCGACGCGAGGCGATCTGATCGGCGAGCGTGAGGCCATCGATCAGATCATTGATGAGACAAGGACCGGTGTGATCATTATAGCCGGATGGGAGTGGACATCGTCGTCATGGCGCCGCAAGCAAAGGCTTCTTTGCTATCTTCGCGAGCTGATGGAAGAGCGCGATGTTGCCGTGATTATTTATTCGCATGTTCATAACGAACCTGTTCCGCGCGAGATCGATCATGGCGGATTAGGTAAGCTTACACTGCTTGCATTATTTATTGTCGAACTCGATGCATCATCTCAGTTGGAAAAAGATACTCCTAAACCTCCGCCTCTGGTCTCGATGAGCCTTGAAGATGATGAAGCCGCAGAGAGGAGTGCACAGCTACTAATAAATAAAATCAATGACTTAGAGGAAGGTGATGGGGTGGGTGTGCTGAGTGCTAAGTGCTAAGTGTTTAGTGCTGAGTGCTGAATGCTAAGTGCTATGTGCTAAGTGCTAAGTGCTAAGTGCTAAGTGTTGGCGGAGCGCCGGAAGTTATACTTCGATCTTTATGGTAAAATCCCTGCCGCATTTCGCGCATTTATAGACTGCCGTGATCCAGTTATGGGATTCGTCGTAGGCGAGTTCGTACACTTCCCCGCCGCAATCGGGATGGATGCAGCGGCAGATCTCGACATCGTATTTTCTGTTGTCGTTCGTCAGTCGTCTTTCGTCAATCGTCATATTTTTCAAATCAATGTTAATCTGTCATTCTGACCTTCAGCCAACTTCAAGGGATTCTTCGCTCCGCTCAGAATGACATGCGAGGGAAGATCACCCCTTCGCCGTAATACTTTTCCGCCACAAAACAAGAATGAGCACGGCTAACAGAATTGCCACGCAATAGAGCGCTAGTCCGGTCGAAATATCAATTCCGAGCGGACCTTTATCGGGTGGGGTAAAAGGCCTATCGGCAGAATCATTTGCAACCGAAGTTGTGTCGGCTAAGATTTTTGCTGCGAAGAAAAAAGAAGTGAGCAATAGTGAAATAAATTTATTTCGCACTATCCCCTCCTTGTTTCGGAGCCAGATGAAGCTGCTCTGCTGCTGCAGCATTACGCTCTTCGCCGACGGCTATATATGCCCAGCCAGTCATGAAACATATATATAAAATTGCTGCAACACCTATGTAAGTAAACACCGGACTCTTCTCGCCCCGATGGGCTTTCTTATCTAAGAATGGTACGAAAGTCCAGAAGACGAAAAGCAATCCGAAGACAATGATTGCAAGCCATTCGGGCACGACTTTCAACGTCTGATACAAAAACATGAAGTACCACTCAGGATGAATTCCCGGAGCAGGTTCGACAGGATTTGCCAGATCGTAAGCTCTGCCAAGCTCCCAGGGATAAAGAACTGCAACTGCGATAAGTAATCCGAATCCGATCAACCAGATGATAATCTCTTTTAAAAGATAATCTGGAAAATATTTCGTTGAGCCAGTGACTGGAGTTCCGGGAGGAACGCCGGATCCTAAAAGCATGATGAGACCAATATGCACGACAACCGAAAGTATTGCAATAGCAGGTAAAACTCCTACATGCAAAGCAAACATTCTCAGGAGTGTTGTGCCATTAACATCTTTTGCTCCGGTCATCAGAGAGCTAATGAGGTCGCCGATCCACGGTAAAGCTTTCGGAGTCTGTGCGCCGATCTTCGTTGCAAAGTATGCCGTCTGATCCCACGGAAGAAGATAACCGGTAAATCCGAAACCAAGCATCAGGAGAAAAAGGATGATGCCGGTAAGCCACATAATGTAGCGCGGTGTCCGGTAGCTTTTCATTAAAAAAGCACTGAACATATGAATGAAAACTGTTGCCATCAAAGCATTGGCGCTCCAGGAATGTAAAGAGCGGATAAGCCAGCCGAACGGCACTTCAGTCATGATCCGCTCGATACTCTTATGAGCAAGCTCGGCAGTAGGCTCATAATAGAAAAGCAGCATGACTCCGGTTACGACCTGAATCGTAAAGAACATCAATGCCAAGCCGCCGAAATAATACCAGACCGAAGAGCGATGATGCGGAACAACTTTATTTTTTACCGCCTCAGCAGTATGCCTCAAATGAAGCGCATCGAGAAGGTACTCTTTCCAATCTTTCCACTCGTGGCTCATGCTTTTGTTTTTGGAATGGTCGTGATTTCGAGTTCAGTACCCTTATCGTTCACCGTCAATTCCGTAAGCGGCGATTTAGGACGAGTGCCGGGAACATTGATTCCATTTTCATCATATCTACCCTGATGGCATTTGCAATAAAAATCAGGAACTTGTGGACGGTATGTTACCGTACATCCAAGATGAGTACAGGTTGCAGTAAAGGCGCGAATCTGATCGTTTCTTTCGCGAACAATGATGATGGGATCGTCATTGATCTCGACAAGTTTGAAAGGCTTTTCGGGAGTAAGGTCGCTGAAAGCAACAGTCGCAGTCGTCTGCCCCGATCCTCCTTTGCGAATATAGCCGAGATATCGAGCAGCAACATACAGGATAGGAGCAGTAACAACTGTCGCTGCTCCGGCAACTAAGCCCTTGAGAATGCCTCTGCGCTTTATAGTGGGATTGTCTGTCAATCGAAAATATTATCTATATGTGTTATGACACACAACTAGGGCGAAATGTTACACTGAGAGAATGTAAAATGTTAAATGTAAAATGAAAAATTATCACTCTGCAAGCTATAGAAGAATCTGAGTTCAGAATTTACATTTTACATTTTACATTGTCTTAATTAAGATCAACCCACACGCTCTTTGTTTCAGTATACAGATCGATTGCCGCTTTACCGAGCTCTCTTCCGAAGCCGGAAGATTTGAAGCCGCCGAACGGAAGAGCATTATCTGTTGTCGAAATAGTATTGATCCAGATCGTACCGGCTTTGATTCTTCTGGCAAGCTTATGAGCTTTCTTAATATCTTTTGTCCAGATCGCCGCTGCAAGTCCGAAGTCGGAATTATTTGCTTCGAGCATCGCTTCTTCGATATCTTTAAAACGGATGATGCTTGCAACAGGACCGAAAATTTCTTCCTGAGCAACGCGCATGGAATTGGTTACGCCTTCGAGAACGGTCGGCTTCATGAAATATCCTTTCGTACCGATACGCTCGCCCCCGGTAGTTACAATTGCGCCTTCTCTTTTTCCGATATCGACGTAATTCAAAACATTGTGCAAATGCTCCTCGGAAATCATCGCGCCGAGTCTCGTCTTCGGATGTAAAGGATCGCCGGCAACCATTTTTGCAGCACGCGAATTTATGACGGACATGAATTGCTCATAGCCGGATTCTTCGACAAAGATCCGGGAACCTGCAGTACACATTTCGCCCTGGTTAAAAAATATTCCGCCAAGAGCATATTTTGCTGCCGTCTCAATATCGCTATCGGCAAAAACAATATTCGGAGATTTTCCGCCAAGCTCGAGAGAGATACGCTTCAATGTTTTCGAAGCGCTTCGCATGATCTCTTTTCCGGTTTCAACGCTTCCGGTGAATGCGATCTTATCGACATCTTCATGCTCGACAAGCGCAGCACCGGCTACGGCACCGAATCCGGTAACGACATTGAAAACACCCGGAGGAATTCCAGCTTCAAGAGTGAGTTCTGCAAATCTCAAAGCAGTAAGCGGAGTCTGCTCGGCAGGTTTGAGCACAACGGTATTCCCACAAGCAAGCGCCGGAGCTACCTTCCAGGATAGCATCTGCAGGGGAAAATTCCACGGTATGATCTGCCCGCAAACACCGATCGGTTCGCGAAGTGTGTAAGCAAAAGCGTCGCCGCCTTTGGAAACCGGAATCGTCTCGCCGGTAATTTTTGTCACCCATCCGGCATAGTACTCAAAGCATTCTGCAGCTTGCGGGATATCGAATTTAGACGATTCGAAAATGGGCTTGCCGGTATCAAGCGTCTCAAGTTCGGAAAGTTCTTCGGAATTTGCGCGGATAAGATCGGCAAGTTTCTGCAGGCAGCGAGTCCGATCGACAGAATTCATTTTGCGCCACGGACTACCATCAGCAAATGCAGCACGAGCTGCTTTCACTGCTTTATCGACATCTTCATGGCTTGCTTCGGCAATAGAAGTAATAACATCAGCCGTTGCAGGATAATGAGTATTAAATGTCTTGCCGTCTTTTGCATCGACAAATTCGCCATTGATAAAAAGCTTCCCTGGTTTTGGATTTGCTTTTTGGGGCTTGAGTTCAACTTGAATATCGGTTGTCATTTCGCTCATCGGTATTAATCTTCTGTTGGTGGTTTAGGATGTTTCGCCTCTTCGGCAACTCGCTTTTTTTCTTTCTCGTAAAATTCTAAACGTTCTTTGAAATATGATTTATCTTCTGCTCCATACTTCAAAGCTGTTTTAGCATCGGTAACCGATGCTTCGTAATCTTTTCTCAGATAATTTATTAAAGCTCGAGTATCAAAATAGTTTGGATTCTTTTCATTGCGCGCGATTGCCTCATTGATAATAACAAGAGCCGAATCCCATTGCTTCGAAAAATTTGCAAGATCCCAGGCATAATTATTTAACAGATCCGGATCGCGAGAGCCAATAAATAAGAAAAGATTTTTATAGGAAGAAGCTATGCTATCGATCTTTTTTCTTGTCTGATAGAATTCTAAGATATCTTTCAATCCGGCAAGGATAAGAGAGCTGTCGGCATGACGATCTAAAGTTGTTACCCAATTTTTTAGAACTGCTATATTCCCTTCCTGTTTGAAACGCAAGTATGCATATTGCCCGGCAGCTTCTTTCATCACTTCAGGCGATTGTCCGTAACGCGAATCAGTGGCAAGTAAATTCAAATGATAAACAATGCTATCATAATCGAAACGCACCATCAGCCGATCCATATAATGCTTGTGTTTATCGAGATTTTTCGGATCGTTCCAGTATTCTTTCTGCAAAGAAGCAACAGTATTTTTTCCTGAAAGATAATCTTTTATTGTTTGGATAAATGCAGCACTGGAATAATTCTCAAGATTCGGAATTCGCTCGATCTCTTCGCCATCGGGTTTAATAAGTATCGCAGTCGGACGCGATACGATGCTGTAGCCTTTTTCAAGTTCATCAAGGCGGCGACCGAGATTACCAAGGCTATCAAAGCCAACAGAAGGAGATGGATCGACAGAAAAATCATGCAAGGCAAGCTCGAAGTTTTTCGAAAGATAAATCATCACATCCGGGTCGCGAAGTAATTTATCACGAACATACTTATTCGCTTCATCGGCAGTATAATCAACATCGAAAGCTAGTATGATCTTATGGGATTTCTGCGATGCTTTCATCGCATCATCTAAGAAAGTGCGAATCGGGAATTGAAATTCATGACGAGCAACAAGTGCGTTGAGCGTATCGATAGTAGCTTTATCGCTTGGCTTTTTTGAATGTTTCTTTTGAGCAAATGCATTGGGAGCGATGGAGCATAAAATCAATACTGCTATAATAAACATTATCGCGACTCGCGACTCGTGGTTCGTGTTTCGTGACAAAACGCGAACCACGAAGCACGAACCACGAACTACGGTCTTCTCACTCTTCACGTTCTTTAATCCTCTTAATCGTCTCTTCATCGAATCCTGCCTTGCGCAAATTTTCATCATCCTGAATCGTATTATAGACCAGATGCAGCATTTTCTGCGACATCCCCATCATCGAGAACCCGCCATCATGGAAAAGGTTTTGCATCGTTACTTTCTTTGTGAAGTCGGAAAGCAACGTTACACAGTAATCCCCGCATTCTTCAGCAGTAGCATTACCAAGCGGCGCCAGCAGATCGGCAAAGTAATACATCTTGTCGAAATCCTCGATGCCGCTACCGGCACGAGTCCAGGTTGGTGATTGTGAAACGGTATTGACTCGAATTTTTTTCGCTCCAAGTCTGCTGCCGAAATTCCTGGCAATTGATTCTAAGATCGATTTTGCCTCTGCCATGTCGGTGTAAGTGGTGAAAGGGCGCTGCGCTGCCATGTGCGTCAGAGCAAGGACGCTGGAATAATCATTCATCACATCGTTGGCAAGAGCTGAATTGATAAGTTTATGGAGAGATAAACCCGAAACATCGAGCGTCTTCATATACCAATCGTAATTCAGATTTTCATATGGAATACCTTTGCGAATATTAGCTGACATGCCGACTGAATGCACGAAGAAATCTATCTTGCCGAATTTTTCTTTTACGATTTTGAAGCATGTATCGATCTCTGACATGTTTGTTGCATCGCAGGGAATCAGCGGCGCATCGCCGCACATCTTTGCAAGTTCCTGCGGCTTGCCAATACGAAGCGCAAGCGCAACATTGCTGATGGCAAGTTCTGCCCCTTCGCGATATGCAGCCGTAGCAATATGCCAGCCGATGCTCGATTCATCTAAAGGACCGAAGATTACACCCTTCTTCCCTTTCAGCAATCCGTATGATTTTTCCGCCATAGATATGGATTTTTGTGAGGGGAGTAAAACACGGAAGAAGGAGTAAATGTCGCAGAAAGAGTGAATAGGGAGACTATGAGCCAACTTTTAAGAATTCAGATGTATTCCCAACATGGCAATTATGAGTTAAAACGTATAGCGGATTTTTGCAGTCGGAATAAAACCAAGGGTTCCATCAGGGTAGCGTGTTTGCTGAAGTTCGCCTTCTAAACGGATGGCAGAATTATGATCGCGCGCTAAAAGCGCTGCATCTATAGCCGAGAGGACACGATTTGCTACCAAGCCAAATACAAAGTAGCGGGCTACTTCGTATTGATAATTCATATTTCCGCGCTTGTTCTTATGCTCTTCGAATTCAGGGGATGGAGTCTGCCCCCCGGTAACGTAATCGCTCCATCCGAAAACGAATTGCTGCCATTTCGAAATGACTTCGTAATAATCCTGTTCGCCGAATTCCGGCAAACGGTGAGACATATCGGGAAAGCCAAAAATTTCCAATGAATCCTCGGCCTTATGAATATCAGAGAAATCATGATTCTTTACTTTATTCGTATCGATCCGAAACGCGGATCGTTCGGATTTTGCCAGCATACTATTAAGTGAATCGGCATAAGCAAGAGGAGAAAAATGTTCATTAGCATAAACCTGGTATATAATCAAAGAATCATCGCCACGTGCATTGAAACGAAATTGTTCGAACCAGAAAAGTGCATCCAAGGCAGTAAATATCATTCCGCGCCAGATCTGATCGCCGACGTAATACTCCCCTAATCCGGGTAGTATAAATGAAAGACCTGCAGCGAGTAGCCCGCTTTTATGTCCCGGGACATTAGCTTTTTCTCCTTGAAGACCAGGAATTTCTATTGAAGAATGTGTATCTCCTTGAAAAAAAGTAAATTCGTTAATGGAAATTTTGTGTGCCGGAATAGATGGCTGTGCATCACGAAATTGCGCAAAACATTTACCGGAAATTCCGAAAGCAAAAAAGAGCGCAAGGGCTGCGCTCAGACAAAAATGATTTTTGGGGGATGGATGGTGCATTTAGTAGTTAGTAGTGAGTAGTTAGTAGTTAGAAGTGAGGTGAGTAATCATATTCTAACTACTCACTACTGACTACTAACTCCTAACTTCTAACCTACCATTTAATTCCTAAACTAAATCTCAGCGTATTTGCAAGCGGATGATTTTCTTCGAAGGTACTGATGTAGCTGAAATCGAAATTATAGACATCATATTTCAAACCTGCTCCGAAAGTCAGATAACGTCTTCCGCCGACAATCGAACCCTCGGTATAATATCCTGCGCGCAAAGCAAGAAGCTGATCATACCAGTATTCTCCTCCGAGTGAGAGCATAAATGATTTGCCGGTATTTTTATCCCATGCGGTAACGAAAGCTTTTGGAAGGTTATCGGAATTACCTAAAGTATCACGGTGGACTAAAAGTTTTGCCACATCGACTGCCAACATCAGATCGTTATACTCATCTTTGATGACTTTATATGATGCTCCGACGCGTAAATTCGTCGGAAGCGGATCTGCTTGCTGAACATCAACATATTTTACTTTTGGTCCGATATTGGCAATATCGAATCCTACTGCCAAACGATTAGCAAGCTCTTCGATATAAGTAGTATCAGGACGCCACATAGCGCTAACATCGAAGCTGACCGATCTTCCGATGCCGTTTCCCTTTTCCTGTGGAATTGATATCGGTGAAAGAGAAGATTGGATATAACGTACGTTTCCACCGAAGCCCCATTCGTTAGAAAGCTTAGTTGCATACGATAACTGAATTGAATACTCGAATGAATGAAATTCGCCAAGAGGATCGGGTGAGCTTTCGGTCGTATAAACAAACTTACCGAGGTTAAGAAAAATGATATTAGCGCCGATTGTTCCTCCGAACTGCTGCTCATCATTCCATTTAAATGCTGCATATTCGTAGTACAGATCGCTGTTGAATTGGGGAAGCCATTGCGTATGGGTCAGATAAACTTCCTTTCCCGTCTGAAATGCAAGACCGGAGGGATTCCAATAAATAGCATTAGCATTATCGGCAATACCTGTTCCAACATCTCCCATGCCACTTGCACGAGCATCAGGCGAAATAAGTTGGAAAGGCACGGCAGTTGTCGTCGTTTGTGAGTGAGCCTCGCTGAAGGCAATAACCCCTGCGATGATGCCGATGATTGTTAAATAGGTTTTTTTGCGTTGCATTGATTATTTACTTATAAAAATTTATTGGTGTACGATGACGAACGATCCTCCTGTATTTGTCTCGGTTCCACTTAAGCGCTGCCGTGCAGTTACGCGGAAAATGTAGACTCCATCGGCAAGAATAGTGCCGTAGTCATCTCTGCCGTCGAATGGAATGCTAATTGAATTCTGCGATATTCCTTGCGCCGATAACTCGCGAACTTTCTGTCCAATAACAGTATAAATTGTGATCGTAACATCGACAGGGCTTTCCGGCGTAGCAGGCTGCAAGAACGTGAATGTACCCGTGTTCGATAAAGGATTGGGCGTAATCCTCGTATCATAAAGTGCATACGGATCTTCTGCCCTTGCGGTAAATTCCACTTCTGCAAATGTTGCATTATCCAGTGCATCAAAGGCACGAACGCGGAGCTTATGCGTGCCGACGGGCAAATGAGCTTGTTGTTCCGATGTACCGCTTGTATAATCATCTTGTTTCGATACATATGTCGAAGCCAGATCGATAGCCCCGGTTGTCGAATCATCCGTCCATGCAATGAAGGAATGTCCGATACTTGCAGTAGAAGTATTAAGTCCCGTAATAGCAGAAACATCGACGATAATCTTCGAATTGACCGGAACGACATCTCCAGATTTAAAAGCCCGTGAGCCTATATACGGCACTAACTTCGGTCCTTCAGAGGATGCCATCGTCGTATCTATTCCAAAAATAGTAATATTTTTTGTAACTCCTAGTGCAGAATGAAAATTATCCGAATATGCAAGTACGCTGATCTTTGCCTGATTCGAATCGAATTTAATATCTTTCGGTACAATGAAAGAAGTTCTGAATGCACCGTTCTTCACTGTAGAGGAACCGTGATAAAGTATTGGTCCGTCGATAGTCCAGGTATCGGTTATCGGAGAGGATTCAAGAAATGTCGTTGTCACCGATACATTAGTCGGAGCATCGAAGAGTGTTACAGAAGCATTACCATTAAAGCTTGCATCAATATCCGAGCCGTCGCAAATATTTGAAATATGTCCGGAAATAACCATTTTCGAAAGTGCCGAAATCATCCGCGGCGCATCTTTTTCATTAAATGCCTCTCCGTTAATCGAATCGATCTTCACATATTGTCTGGGGATGAGCAGTCTTTGTGAAGGATCGCCCATGATGTAAAACTTTTTCCAGTTATCTCCCCACCCCGAAGCTCCGTTAGTAGCCGTCATATAGGCAACGCCAATAGGCGCTGTTCCGGCTTGCTCATTACAGCCGGTCTGTAAAAGTGTACGAAAAAATACAGGGAGTGCAGGTTCCTGGCCAAAAACAGAACGGCTTGTTCCCAGCGAAGCTATAGCTCCGCCATCACGTTTCGTGATAAGTTGAACTCCTCCGGAAGGTGCTGATGAAAAATTATCGTAACGGCTGAAATCACAGGTTGCTGTTGTCAAAAATGCAAGGTGGTTGAAATTCGTCAGTTTATTTATTGTCGATGGCACTGAAAGAATAGATTCATTTGCCCAGATAACAGGATTGCCATGCCCAACCCAGGAAACCAGTACTGAACCTGAATTAAATGCATCGACTACGGCTTTTTCCATTTCTGGTTTTCTTCTTCCGACTGCGGTAAAAGTATTCGTGTAAGCTTGCCCATAGACATTGTTTTGCAAAATTCTTTCAGGAACTTCATTTTGCTCTCCTTTGGAATCACTAATGTGAGTAATCGGATCGGTACCTTTAAGATTTTCATAATAGCGGTCATCGCAAATAAATGTTGCACGGCCGCGCCAATCACCCTGATCGCTCGATGTTTCATATTTAACGACCTTCGATACGAATCCGTCGGCTTCTTCAGCATCGTGAACGACTATTCTTCCCACGGCCATATCCATCTTCGCCTGCCCCTGAGTAAGACGGACAAAATACGTATCATCAGGATCGTATGTACCTTCAGGTGTACCTCCTTCTGATGTTCTTAGAATATTGGGAGATAAAGCTCTTGCCGGTCTGTTATCTCTGCGCCATATTTCATAAATCGGCACTCCGACAGGTGTTGAAGTCTGCTTGTTGCGATAATCGGTATGACCGATACTGAACAAGGTCAGAAACAGTGGCTTTGTCGCATTATTCGCAACAGTATGACGAAGCATATACGACATAAAATTCCTGATCGCAGTATAGTCGTTAGAGCCGTACCCGAACTCTCGGTAAATATCTTCGGTACTAACGACTGCAACGCTCATAGGCGGCGTTGCCTGCCCACCCATTTTGCGCTGAGCAGCAAGTTTATTCGCAGCATCTACGAAATCTTTGGGCGTAACGATAATAACTTCGGCTCCCGTTTGCGAAACGCCATCACGCAATGTCATTGCACCCGTTGCAGAAATCTGAGGAGTCTTCAGCGACGAACTATTGAATGCAATGAATTGACGGAAGCCATTTGCATTTCCCTGAACGCCGACATTCATCGAAGCTCCCGATGCTGAAGCGATCTTCACAGGATTCCAGGGATCGGAGACATTCCAAGTCTCGCCTGCACTTGCGTCGGAAAAATTATACTGTAATGCCCTGCCATCGGCAAGAATATAGAATGGTACTTGTCCGCTGGTAAGCGATGCCTGGCGGCGATAAAATATTTCGACAAAATTCAGCCAGAATTTCGAATCGGTATTGTTGGACTCCGCAGAAATTGTTAGCGAATTGTTTTGTGCATGCAACACTGTCCCGTTAAGAATTTCGGCTGTCCAATTTCTTGCCGTCCAATTTTCTCCATCAAATGCAACTGAATTATTATCGATAACCGGAATATTCTCTGCCCCATTAAAGGAAAGATTAAAAGTATGCCTTCCATCATCACGAGAATTAAATGCAGGACGAATGACTGTAGAATCGGAAGTATAGCCGGGCAAATCAGGAAGCGAAACTGATACTGTCCTTCCCTTCGGAATTTCTTCACCGACAAATTCCCGACTTTTCCCGGGATCTTCATATCGCTCGTCACTTTCATGAACGGCAATTGTTGGAACCGTAGATAGAACTACGGGTGTAACTATATTCTCCGGAATATGCTGAATTCTCTTTGCAGAAGCTGTGCCTCCTGCTTTAATAAGATAATGTCCTGAATTGGTGAAAGGATTTAATAAATGATACAATCCGAAGATCGGCGTACCGGACTCAGGATTATAGTACCATTCGTTAAGTCCCGGTTCATAAAAGCGAATTTCACTAAGAGACCCGTCGCCATTTTTTATCACATCGATAGCGCATTCATGCAGCTCGCCTGTTGCGCTGTCTATATCTTCAGGGACAGTTGTTCCGCCGTAACCAAAAAGCTGAATCGTTGCCGGATCGGGATTGGTAATTCCTGCTCCGGCAAGCTGGCTTGCCGTGAGGTGATATACTCCCTGTTCGGAAGTAGTGATCATTGCCCATTTCTCATCGGTTAGAGATGAAGCGCCTTGCTTAAAAGCAATTCTGTTTTGTAAAACAGATTTCGTTCTTTCGGCTGATGCTGAATTATAAAAGACAGATGTATTTCCATTGGCAAAAAGATTCATGAATAGCTCTTCTTCTTGCGCGGAGAAAGAAATCGGCTGCGAAGCAATTTTTTCAGGAAATGTAACTTTGATGACTAGCTCTTTGATAAGCCGCACCTGATTAGCCGCAGCATCATATTGAACCGGATGAATCAGAACTTCCTGAGTATAAGCAGAACGGAAAATATTCTGCGATGCTATTTCGGCAATTGATGCGTGAGAGTCCGTATAAAGCTCGGTATTACGAATATAATGTTCTTCCGGAGTTCTGAACTGGTCGTTTGCAAATCTACGCTTTGGAATAGGAGCAAGGACTGCACTCTTCGTTGGAAGATACTCCTCTTTTAAGATTTCTAATTTAACCGGCTTATTCGAGGGAGTGAGAAAGTCTACAGAAAGCCAGCCAATTTCCGGAGCACCGACGGGAATATTTCTCAGTGAGATTCCATCAAAGCTAATGCGTTCCAAATTCTCACCGGTCTTCTCATCGGTAACAAAGCTAAATTTATAATCGGGATGTATCGAAAGAATTACTTCGTGCTCATTGGAAGAGATAATGGTATATGAGAGTTTTCCGGAAATATTCTGAGCAAAAGAATCTGCGCCCAATAATGCAAGGCAAGCCCCAAGCAGGAGCAGGTTACACAGAAAACAGAATGATCTATAGTTGTTTCTACGCATAAACGAATCTTCGGCTTAGATAATAAAATCAGCCGCTCGTCCTAATAACGTTCTCGATTGTTTTTTGATACACTTAGAGACTAATTCATGCCCTTGTTCCGGACAGATTCAGCCGTTGGGGTATCGTTAATAGTAGAAATCTTCTATAGGCTTTCTCTTTTTAATGATATGTTCTTTCAAGCGAACCGGATCTTTACGGGAAGCGGCTCTACAGTTATTAATAAAGCCATTTTTAGCTAAAGAAGTTCTCAAAAAGCGTTGTATCTGTTCTTATTACCAGAAAGATACGTTTTAAGAGCTATTTGTTTCAATAAATGGGGTTTCAGGCACAATCTAATATTTTATCATCCTTTATCCTTCCCCTTATCCCGGCGGCCACTTCATTTGTCTTCCGCCAAGCAAATGGCAATGTATATGATCTACACTTTGTCCACCATCTTTATTGCAATTGAAGACTATGCGATAGCCCGATTGATCGATCTTTTCATTATGTGCAATTTTTTGCGCAGCACTAACCATCTTGCCGGTAATCCCTGCAATATCTTCAATAATATCATTCAATGTCGGAATCGGAGACTTCGAGGCAATCACGATATGTACCGGCGCTTGTGGATCGATGTCGTGGAAAGCTATCACATCGGAATCTTCATAGACAATATTTGCAGGAATTTCCCTAGTTATTATTTTTTCGAAGATAGTCATACCATTAATGTATTGCTAAACCACCTGCTGGTTTCTCAGAAAGTTTTCCTATAACAAGACGAAATTTTGCTGTTCCAAATTCTGCTGATAAGCTCGTCGTATCGGCAAAAGATCTCGCGAAAGGTCCAAAGGCAGATGAAAAATTTGTACCATGAGGCAGGGCTGCTAAAATTCTAAGATGTGGGTCAAAATATGCTTCTGGATTTTTCAAGGTAATAAACTTTACAGGACTCGTACCATCCAGGCTTTTTTCCGACCGCCTTAATATTCCGGCTTCCGGTTGAAAAAGCGAGGGATTTGCTAAAAGATTTTCTCCGTAAATATAAACAGGCGCCGAAGCTGAATAAGAAAAACTTCCGATAGATGCACCAGACATTTGTTCAATGAGCGCAGAATCTAAGACGAACCTGATAGTCAAAGAATCGATATGCTCATCGGTTTTAGCAAAGTTATTTTCTCCACGGATAAGTTTTATTGCGCTTTCTCTTACATCGGACGCTGCTTCGGAGCCTCGATTGGTACTTACTGCATTAAAAATGCCGGAGGCAATCATAGCAATAAAGCCAATAGTGCGAAGCAATCTATCGATAGCACCGCGCCGTGCCGCCGGTCCCCGGGAGTAAGAACCGGCGACAAGAAGAAATGCCGCAACCCAGATGAATGCCGATGTTTCGATTCCTAAAGGCATCAGAAAAAAACTCAGTAGAGCAAGTACCGTTAATATTCCACCTGCCCCTTTTGCTGAACGCGATTGCCAGGACACTTCTTCCATTGGCAAAAGAAATGCCCGTGCGAGCGATGCGATTATCAGTATGATAACAACTGCACTAATAACAATGCCAAGAATATCAGATGCCGGGAATGCTGCTTCATGAACAATTGGAGTTGCAGTGATTACAAAAAGAAAATGTTTAACTGCATTTTCGGGAATCAGACCACTGGTTGAAAGCCGGAAAACCGGATCCGGATAAAAAATCCTTAGAAGAAGTATGAAACATCCGGGCAGAATAAGCGCAGCAACACGATTGATATTCGAAAGCCACCCCTGACTTAGATGAACACTGCGGCGCTGTTCATTTGCTACAGCTAAAACAAGCGCGATGATAATTAAAAATGCAAGAGCATGAGCCAGAGCAACAAATGCGAAGCCAATTGCCAAAAACCAGAATGTGCCATCACGAGGATGATCCTGTTTAAGCAGATGAGCGATTAAAGCTATGACTAAAGTTTCACCTGCAAGATATGGTAAAGACCCGATAAAAAACACTCCGCTCCAGACAAATACCGGTACAAGAAAATACACAAGCTCTTCTTTAACGCGCATAACGCGCAACAACGAAAGCATTGCAAAACCACGAGCTAAAATACCAACAAAGACAATCAGAAATCGTGTTACTACTTCTCCGCTGAAAATAAATGTCAGCATTCCGCTTATCAGAGATACCAAAGTATTTGCGGCAGGAATTGGTATCATGCTCAGTCCATCATGGGAGTTTCCTGAAATATGATGGCGTACCGCTTCTGATTGCAGCGCCCACAGACCTGCATCGAGGGGAAGATATTTGTGAAAAAAAATCCATAGCGATTCAATGACAAGCACCAGCATCACCAGCGCTCGGGCCTGTCTCTCCCCGCGTCCTATGGATTCATCCATCATGAAAGTTAGTCGTTAGTCTTTAGTTATTAGTCGTTAGCAGATGCCGACGACTTCAAAAATACAGCGAAATTATCCTCCAGTTAGCGAATGCTTGAGATGAACAAAAAAAAACTTCAGTTTTACACCGCCCTTTCAGGGCTTTTGATTATTAATTTAAATTCTTTCCCAGGGTTGCACTTCGCTTTCACCCAGGCTATTGGTACTTCATGCCTTCGGCATTAACTACTAACTACTGGCTACTAGCTACTGGATACTCGCTACTTGCTACTGACTACCGGCTTTTCAGATAATTTTCTTAGCACTCGATTCTTTAAACTTTCTGCCTCTTTAACGCGGGCATTATGCTGCTCGAGATGCTGCTGCAGTGATGATTCCGGAGCTGAGCCGATAATATAATCTAAGGCATGGCGAATGATTTCTAAATCATGTGCATTCTCTGTAGTAGATGGCAAGCTTAGCATAAATCCAATATAGATTTTTAAGCCTTCCATAAAATCCGGATCGAGATCGACCATTTGCCTGAAATAATCTTTTGCTTTGATGATATTTTTAGACCGTGCATGAGCAACGGCAAGATACAAAAAAGAACGCGTCCTTCCGGGATCTTTCTCCAAAGCTTTTTCAAAATACGGAATAGAGGCTTCAATCTTATTACTATAGTAGAGCATAGTATATCCGCGGGCTTCATATCCATAAGGCAGTTTCGGATGAAGCATGATGAATGTGTCTGCTAAGTTAATAGCGTCGTTAACAGTGATCGCGCCAAAATCCCGGTGCATCATTTCCAATCCGTCTTCGAACTGGTCGCCTATAGTCATACTTTCAGCAGTATGAATATTCATATGCTGCGTCGTATCAACTTCCAACTTTTTTAAATTCGTATCTTTTGGGATATGTACGGCAAAGCGAATAATCCTCACTAACTCCGATTTGCTTTCAGCCGTAATGAGATTAGGTGAAAGAGCTGCTGCGCGAAAAGCACTTGCGAATTCAGGCGGCCGTGGCAGGATCTCGATCATTTTTCTTTCCGTTCGAATTTCATCGTTAGGGTTAAAGCGGAGATAGAATTTCCGGAGATTTTCATATCCTAATTGTGCAAGCCGTTTATCGATCAGCGGCGTAAAGGTTTCCATCAGATCTTCGAACCGGCTCGAAGCAGAGCGCTCGTTGATATTGATTCCTATCCAGGTAACCGCACCACAGAAGGCCGTTACTAAAATTGGAACGACGATTGCAGTGGGGCGGACTCTCAGTCGGCCAGCTTGATAAACTTGTTTGAGTATATGAATTGCAATAAGTGCTATCGTAATTCCAATCGAAGCAGAAATATCCCAATCCCTCGCCAAACCGAATGCACAATTACCACCAATGATAAGAGCTTCGGCATAGAACAATGCCATAAAGAGGAAAAGCAAATATGGATCTTTCCAATTGATCTTCCTGTAAGATGTCGCAACGCATCCTATGATAAGAAAAATCGGCAAGCCGGCAACGAGTAAATGCTCCTGCACAATATCGAGTAAATGCTCGGGACCTAGTAAGAGATAATAAATTTCACCGTTAAAATTTTTCCAGGGCATAAAGAGATTTTGTATGCCGTGCAGATTGAAAAAATTAATTTCTATGTAAGCATACACTGCCAGAAAAACGGGAATAGAAATGAGAATAAAACGAAGAAAAAAACGGCGTTTGTCTTCATTTTGCTTATCGTCGGATTTTCTCAGAGTGTAAAGTAAAATAAATGAAGGCAGAAGGAGAGCATTCTGAATGTGCAGGAGTGCTGCTGCAACAAGGAGCAGTCCTGTTGAAAGCAGTGATGCTTTAGTGTTAATAAATCGATAGGCGAAATAGAGATACAAGAGAATGACTGAGTATTGCAAGGAATACACTTCCATGTACCGGAAGAAGTACAAAGAACCTCCGGCGCACATAAGCAATCCGAAAAAGAGCCAGCGCATCCAGGGGCGCAAATCATATTCACATGCAAAACGAAATGCGCCCCATACGAAAAGAAGCCCGCTTATGATGCTGACAATAAAGAAAGGAAAGAAAACATTTTGTACTCCGTTTCCGAGTTTGAAATAGAGATAATAAATGCCATAGAGCAGCCATGTTGTAGGCGCAGCATCCCACTGATATTCCATTTTACCGAATGCCTGAAAATTAAATAGCATTCCGCCGAATACCGTGCCATCGCCTAAGAATGGCCAGGAAATCCGAAGAGAGAAGAAGAGAATACCAAATCCGATAAGCAAATAAATAAGTATTGCCGAATCGGAAAGTTTTTTGCGAGGAGCTTTTTTAGCTGCTTTGCTTTTCGAATTCTTTTTAGCTAGTTGCACTTCGGGCTTTTCCCGCCATTTGAGAACAAAGAAGATGGCTGAAAGAGGTATGAGCGTAAGTAAAAGAGCAAGCGGAAGTGAAACGTAATGCAAAAGGTTGATACCCCATAGCTCGGGAATCCATACAAAAATGAAGATGGCTTTGATCGCAACAAATACAATGAGCGACGCGATCAGAAACTTCAGGACTCGATTCTTTAGCGGAGTTTCTTCGGTTTGGAGAGTATTTTTCTGATCCATATTTATTAAAATACGGAAATATTAGCTCAATTTCCTCGCTGCCAGCATTACCGTTTCATATTGTTCTATCACCTCGCCATTCGGAAATGCGTTTTTGAGAACCTGATGTGCGGCTTCGATGAAATGCGGCATTTCTGCTGAGGGAATTCCCATGCCGATATAGGATTTTGATAAAAGAAAACCGACGTAGCTTTCAAAGCTGTTGCGAACCTCGAATTCGAAGGTAAAGCGTTCTAACGAACCGAAAAGTTTTGAATCATCAATGGTATTCTGAAAATCAGCGCTTAAAATGTCGGCTCCGCCTTTGTATGAATTATTATAGCGCCTGATGAGAGCACTGATCTCTTTATAATAATCGTCGTGTGTGTTGATCACCTGATTCCATAATAGAACGAGATGTTTGTTGGGTTTAAGAATTCGGCTTGCTTCTTTCAAAGAGGCAATACGATCCATCCAATGAAAGGATTGTGCAAGCGTGACAAGATCGAGTGATTCATCGGCAAGTCCCGTTGCTTCGCCGGGAGCTTCGATAGTTCGGATATTCGATAGGCCTTCTTTTTCGGCTGAGGACTGCAATTGCTCAAGCATTACATTTGCCGTATCGACTGCATAAACAAGCCTCACGTACTTAGCAAGTTCAAGGGCAATACGTCCGGTACCAGTTCCGATATCTGCAACATCGCTCGATTTATCGAGATCTGCCAGCGTAACCAAAAATAGCAATGCCTCCGTCGGATAATGAGGTCGGTATGCGTCGTACTGCTCGGCAAGAGCATTGAATATGGTTTTGTTATCGAAAAGCACCGGGCAGTCGTTAGTCTTTAGTTAGAAGTCGTTAGTAGATACAACTCATAATTGGACGGACTTTAGTCCGTCCATTACTTTTCGGATGTTACTTAATTTCAAAACTTTTTTCTTGTGTGAGAATTTTCATTTCAATCAGATGGAATGATTCAACGCTAGCATGAACCGGTCCGTGTTTCACCCACTCTATGAAGCTCGTTAGAGATCCTTCTGTTCCCTGCGCTTCGATCTCAACTGAGCCATCAGCTGTATTTCGAACAAAGCCGGTGAGTTCTAAACTTTCCGCTTCTTTCTTTGTATAATACCGGAAGCCTACTCCCTGCACTACTCCGGAAACAATAATATGGACACGCTTCACTCTTTACGAGAACTCCTTTATGATATGTCTTGCAATAACCATTCGCTGAACTTCGCTTGTTCCTTCGCCGATGGTGAGGAGTTTCGAATCGCGCCAGAATTTTTCTACCGGAAATTCTTTAATGTAGCCATAGCCGCCATGAATCTGAATTGCCTCTTCGCAAACCTGCACACAAATCTCGCTTGCATAAAGCTTTGCCATACTAGCATCTTTTCCGAATGGAAGGCCCGCTTCACGCAGCGATGCCGCTTTATAAGTCAGTAGCCTTGCAGTATCGATCTTCATTGCCATCTGAGCAAATTTAAATTGCGTTGCCTGCTGCTCGGCAATCGTCTTACCGAATTGCCTGCGTTCCTGAGCATATTTTATCGCCGCTTCGAATGCACCCTGTGCGCACCCGACTGATAAGGCAGCAATACCAACTCTGCCACCATCTAAGATTTGAAGCGCCTGAAGAAAACCTTCGCCCTCGTTGCCGATCAGATTTTCTACCGGGACTTTAACATTGTCCATCAAGAGACTCGAAGTCTCGCTTGCTCTCATGCCAAGTTTATTTTCTTTTTTCGATGCTGAAAATCCGGACATAGATTTATCGAGCACAAATGCACTGATTCCATGCGCACCTTTTGAACGATCCGTTACTGCCATGATAACGGCAGTATTCCCATATTTTCCATGAGTGATAAAGTTTTTCGAGCCATTGAGAATATAGTGATCTCCTTCGCGAACCGCGACTGTTTGCGTTCCTCCGGCATCGCTTCCGGCGCTTGGCTCTGTCAAACCCCAGGCTCCAAGTACTTTGCCGCTGGCAAGATCAGGTATGTATTTAGTTTTCAGTTCATCGGATGCAAATTTCAGAATATGGCCGGTGCAAAGCCCGTTATGCGCAGACACAGAAAGCCCGACTCCTGGGCAGGCGCGTGCAACTTCTTCGATGATGATTACATTTTCTATTGAGCCAAGACCCGCACCGCCCAATTCAGTTGGCACCATGATCCCAAGAAATCCGAGTGCGCCAAGCTTAGCAAATGTTTCAAGCGGAAAGATTTGTCCTTCATCCCATTCAGTTGCATGAGGTTTTATTTCCGCTTCGGCAAAATCGCGCGCCATTTGCCGAATTGCTTTTTGATCTTCGGTAAGAGAAAAATTAAGATTTTCGTGAGTCATGCGAGAGAGTGACAGAGATAAAGTTTAATCTTGTGATGTAAGAATTGGTAAAGCCGGAGTTGCCGATTGCTCCGGTAAAATGTAAACTGAAATAGGCTCTATTCCCGAAGCCGGAATTGAATAAGTTTTAGTTGTAGACCCATCGGTAAGAACTATATTCGAATTCGTAAGCGGAACATCGAAAAACTCCACTTGCTTCTGCACCATACTGACTGTTCTTCCTGCTAAGGTTACGCTAACAGAAGTATGATCGGGTGAAAGATTAATAACGCGAACACGCCCGAAATTACCAGCAACATTACACATCGTATCCGGCAAATTGAGATGCGATATTTTTTTCCCCGATGTTCCGAATGGATTTTCTTCTACTGCGATTTTTGAATATCGTATGTTGGCGTTAGCAAGGTCTATCCAGCCAATAGTATCGCTCGTCATCTTATTATCTTTTGCAAAAAAGAATTCTGTGCTACTATTCAACGCAATATTCAGCGGAATATAATCGCTAACTGTTCCGGCAGGAATCCCTTTAACCTTTTGCTGATTTGGGTAATCGGCTACACCTAACTCACTTCCCCTAGGATATTTATCTTTTTCAGCTAACGTGGTGCTTCTAATCCATAAGCTTAGATTTGATGAACGTGTAGCATTGATCTGACGGACAGCAAAAGTCTTGAAGATGATTAAATAATTTCCGCATTCTTCATCACTATAGAGTATCGGAGCGGCAGTGAAATCCGTGCAGATTGGTTTAGTTTCTCCCCGAACAAGGACTGTTGCAAAAAAACCTGGCACTCCTCCGAGGGCATACGGGACGCTGAAAATAATATTATCAGGATGTCCGGCTTCTGTAACTGTAAGTCCCGTTATATTGCCTAGTGGTAGATGAGGGGTTGCTTCTCCGTAATGCAGAGTCAGATCGGGTACTCCTAATGGTTTACCCGCTGTATCGCCTTTAAAAAACACATCGAGAGAATCAAGATCGGGTATGGCATTGACAAAACGAATTAATGATTTTGTAATATCCGAAGTTTGTTCTTCCATCCTTATGATCCGAGCAGTTATCCGCTGAGGAGATTTAATGATGCCTCGCCCCATAACAATAATGGTTTGTCGCTGAAAATTGAGTGGAAGTTTTTTAGATACTAAAATATTGCTGCCACCAGCATCTGAGCTTACCTGAAACAGAACAGAATCACCGGATGGTAACGGAGTACCATCTAAATAATTTGATTTGTATAGGCAACTGTCAGATGAAGGGTCGTATGCATAATTTTTGACTACAGCTTTCCCATTAACCAGAACAGTAATAACCGGCATATCCGGCATGGCATTGATAATGCGCATGACGACTCCACGGGCATTCGGGTAATCGCAGGGAGCTTTACAGCCGGATAGGAATTGGCTTGCAACGAGTATAATTATTACAAGAACAGGAAGGGCACGGATTATTCTCTTCATATTAACAAACTTGCTATATTCTAATAAACAATGAGATAAGCTAATAGTTACGCCTTGCCATCAATTTTTTTATAGAGTACCCGAAAACGTTTTCTGGTAGGCTCGTCATAATCCCAGAATTCTTCGAATGAAATTTCGGATAATCCACAGTCTTTGAACTGATTAAGCTCAACTTTCGTAAGTGCCCACGGAAAAGCATCTGCCGAGATTTTATCATGCAATGCTCGGCACACAATATAAAGTGAGCCGTTCGGTTTCAGAAGTGCAGATATTTGTTTAATCACTTCGCTCCTTCGTGACCGAGGCAAAGCCTGAATCGTATATGCTTCGAAAATAAAATCGAATGCATTATGCCATTCTTTCGGATAGGTGAAAAGATCCTGAGCTAGGTATTTTACTTTTGTATCAGGAAATCGATGTTTTGCCCATTCAATTGCAGATTCGGAAATATCGAATGCAGTAACTTCAAAACCTCTTCTGGCAAGCTCTTCGGCATCATCACCTAATCCGCAGCCAATAACGATTGCGTGTTTGCCATCGCCATGTATATTATTTTTATCCAACCATTCGACAAGATACCGATTCGGCTTTTCATCTGCCCAGGGAATAACCGATGCATCGCCGGAGGCAGCAGTATAAAGCTCATCGAACCAACCGATGCTATCGCCCTTAGCTAAGGCTGCATTCGCAAGTGCTCCGGTATCGGCAGGAGTTTTTTTATTCATGAGGTTTTTCCATGACCGAAAGAATGAACGGACCTTTCGCATCCGTGTAGCCTTTGCGATCGTTCTCAAATTTTAATGTCAGATTTTTTTTTAGTATTGCATATTCTAAAGCGACCTTGGGGTTATTTCGAAGGTGATCGCGAAACCGGAGATGCCGCTTCCAAAAATCAGAATGTATTTCAACCATGTGAATCTGATGGGTACGAATGCCATTCTTCGTTTTACGAAAATATCTGCGTTCGGGGAATTGATCTTCAAATTCCGGTACATACTCATACTCCATGGCTTCGATGGGCATGATACAATCCTGAGCATCAAGTAACCGCCGCAAGCCTACCATAATATCTATAATTGGTTTTGCAGCAAGTCCCTGAACAGCAGTACTTCCCATATGCTCAATCTCGGCAACATAATGACCGATAGATTCCATAATGAGTGCTTTCTCTTCCTCAAAAAACTCCGGCCATTTCGGATCGTATTCTTTGATGATTATTTTATCCTTCCCATTCATTTCGTATTATCGAATAGATTTTCATATCCCAAAACTCGCCTTTAATAAAGGATTGTTTGCGAAGTAAGCCTTCGAATTTCATTCCTACTTTTTCCATAACGCGCGCACTGGCATTATGCTCGGCTCTGCACCTGGCTTCAATGCGGACTATATCGCTGTTTGTAAAGCAGTAATCGATCAATGATCTTGCAGCTTCAGTTACATATCCTCTATTCCAGTACGGTCGCGAAAGTGCATAGCCTATTTCGATTCGCTTATCAACATTGCTCCAATGGATGTATCCGACGGAGCCGATAAGCTTTTTTTCACTTTTTACAATGACTGCAAAATTTAAAGGGTCTTTGCCTTCAGCATAATTTTTTAAGGAAGTTTCCAGAAAAATACGGCTATCCTGAATTGACTGAGCTGTTTCGAAAGTAACATATTTGGATACCTGAGGGTCGGAAGCATAGGCATAGACCGCTTCATCGTCTGACATAGTGAGTGGTCTGAGAATAAGCCGCTCACTCTCAATGGTTGGTGGATTTGATAGAATATTTTGCATTTAAGTTTTTTTCAGCCTCACTCCTCGAAAGTGGGAATCGGAGTTCTATTCAGCCAGTTTCTGGATTACAGCATTTCAGCCAGTTTCTTGATTACAGCATTCGCGGGAATGACAAATTGAGGGACTCGAAGCCCTCTCTCGAAACCCGATTCCCTAAAGCCCCGTTATACACGGTTCTAAACTACATGCAACGCAATACGAACCGTTCCAATATACTGCCTTTATTCGTCATAGCCGCTTGTTTCGGCTTGTTTTTTACTTCAAAGGATGCTTTTTCCCAAAAGAAAAAACTAAAAAAAATTGAACAAAAGCAGGATTCATCAGCCCGAACGCTTAATTCTATCGGAAATGCACTCGGAAAAAGCGATTCCCTAATTGTAAAAGAATTCGTGCTTCCGCTTGCCGATTCTGCCGATGACCGCCCTATGTTCAGCCTTGATGGGAATATCATGGTCTTCGGTTCGCGCCGCCCGCCAATGCCAGGAGAAACCTGGCGAGTGAATCAGGGAGGATATTTTGGCTGGGATGGCGATATTTATTATCGCGTTTTTACCGATACCGGCTGGTCAATCCCAATTAATGCCGGACCGCATATTAATAATGGCGGAGATCAGAATAATCCTACAATCAGCCCAAGCGGGGACGAAATTATTTTTAGAGATAACGGAGGAATCTATCGGGCAAAATTTATTAACGGTGCATTACAAAAACCGGAGATTGTGCCTGGAGAAATTCAAGGCATTTATCAGCAATTAGGGAATGCACATTTGAACTATCAACTCAGTATTCGGCAGAAAGTTGCGTATGAACTTGAGCGCGATTCTTCACTTCAAGAATTATTTCAGCGTGCTCCGGAAACAAAGGATGTTTATTTCAAAGAAAGGCTTTCTAAATATGTCAACACAGAAGGAGCTATTAAATTCTGGAATGGCTGGACTCGTTTCGAATCTGCCTTCACACCCGATGGTAAGACGGTGGTCTTCAGTGAAAATTTTGGCAAAAAGGGAGATTATGGTTTCGACGGCGAAGGTGATGATGATCTCTGGGCAATAACAATTAGTCCAAATGGAAGATGGGATAATGTTGTGGCACTAAACGGTAAGGTAAATTCTCCATCTTCTGAGTCATATCCTTTTATTGCGGCCGATGGCACAACGATTTATTTTTCCAGCAACCGTCCATGCGAGAGTTGCGCTCAGAATGCGTCCGGAAGCGATGATATCTATGTAACACGTCTCACGGACAAGGGCTTCTCAAAACCAGAACCGCTTCCCTACCCCATTAACACAACTAGTGGAGATTACGGACTGACTATTAGTGCCGACGGACAATTTGCATATTTTGTTTCTAACCGAACGGGCAAGTCCAGAGTGTACCAGGTTCGGCTTCGTTCGCAGGATTCGACTTTTTTGCCAAAACCTGTCACGCTCGTCAGTGGATATGTTTCCGATCTCGCATCCGGAAAGCCGCTCCGTGCACAGGTTTTTGTCGATGAACTGACAGAAGGTAAAAATTCTTTCAGTGTCTATACCAATGATAGCGGCATGTATACTCTCGCCGTTCAACGAGGTCACCGTTTTGGAATGCAAGCAGTTGCCGATGGACATCTCCCGAAGTCCGAAAGATTTACCTATCCGGCAAACGGAAAATTCAATCGCAGTAAACTCGATTTTCAGCTTGCCGCTATCGAAGTTGGAGCGACTACAGAATTCAAAAATGTGTATTTTGATTTTGGAAAAGCCACCTTGCTTACTGAAAGCAAATTAGAACTTGACAGAGTTGTCGAATTCCTGAAAAAGAATAAAAATACTTCAATTGAAATCGACGGACACACCGATGATGTTGGTTCAGCCGAAGCCAACCAAAAACTAAGCCTGGATCGTGCGACGACCGTTATGGATTATCTCGCTTCTCACGGAATTCGAGCCGATAGAATGACGGCTAAAGGTTTCGGGAAAACAAAACCATTAAAGAAAGGTACTGACGAGGAATCGCGTGCAAAGAACAGGCGTGTAGAGATGATGGTATCGTCGTATGCGCAATAAATAATCAAATTGGTGCCAAACTTCAAGGGATTCCTCACATCGTTTTTCTCATTACGTTCGAAAAATCTCCATTCCGAATGACACCTTCAACTCAAAAATTGAATATCCGCGGAATAAACATTGCCGCCGATTATCTTAAGGGTCCCGGCGATCTCATCATCTTCATTCATGGAGTCGGTGCCGATAGAACATCATGGAAATACCAGCTCCCATTTTTTCACGAGAAAGGATACTCTGTCGCTGCTCTGGATATGCGCGGCTCAGGGGATTCCGATGCACGAGATAAAAATGGAAAGCTTCTACCCATTACCTTGGAGGAATTTGCCTTAGATGTCGATGCCGTAATTCGGGATTTAGGTTACGATAAGGCTCATTGGGTAGGCAATTCTATGGGTGGAGTTATTATCCTGGAAGCACTGAGTCAAGATTTGTACTCTCTTGATAAAATTACTTTATGTAATACATTTGCTTTTCATCTTGATAAAGATCAGATCTTGCCAAGAGCAGAAGCAGCTTTAAAAATAAAATCCCTTCCTGATTTTGCAAAGGAAAGAATTCCTTTAGTACTCAGGCCGGATGTCGATTCAGAAACTCTTAACGAAGCTATTTACGCGATGGCTCGGAAAGATAAGGATGCCTATCTGGCATCCTGGCAGGCAACATGGAGCCCGGATTATCGTGCATATCTAAAGAATATAAAAAAATCAACACTTATTGTTTCCGGATCACTCGATACCATTACTCCCAAAGTACTTTCCGATGAACTTGCCGGTAATATTCCCGGTGCAATTCATGATCATATTGAAGGAGCAGGTCATATTTCTAACTTAGATAAGCCTGAGGAATTCAATAAAATACTGCTTAAGTTCTTGAATAAATAAATATTTCTTTCAGATTGGAAACTATTTCTATTATCAAATCGTAGTTTTATGCAGAAGGAATCCATGAGAAAGGATTTCAAAGCACATACCGAAGCCCTTAATGCCCGCAACAGAGAACTCTTCTCGGTTGCGGGCTTTAAGTTTATAGATCTTTTATACTCGGATCAAATGACACATATTCGAGACAATTTTTTAGAATTGGAACGTTTGAACTGGCATTAAGTAAGGATGCTATTTTTATATCTTCGTCTGAATCTCTGTTAATTAATTCATTCCCCGATATACAATTTGAGATAATTTCTGTAAGGTTTGGTTGAGTCTTTTGGAAAAGCATCCGAGCATATTCAGCTTCCGGAGAAAGTTTTCCTTGCATGTATGAAAGTATTGCTCCTGCCCCGATCGCATCTTCTAAGGCGAAACGAATACTCCCATTTGGCCATCGCTCACCTGACTGAATGATCGTCACTGATTTACCTATTTTCTGCGAAATCTCGGCAACTGCTTTTGCATTTCTTAAGCAACCGGCAAGAGTCGTCTTTTCTTTTGTTAACATGGATAAAGTTGCTCCATTTGGGGAAGGGAGTACTATTCTCTGACCTTTCTGCGCATGCAACATTGATACTGGTGATAAAGAAAATGATCCTTCTTCAGTTCGATGGACTGCGAGTTCGGCATTATGCTGCAGGGCAAAGTTTACTGCAGAATCATCTTTATATTGATAAGGAAGAATAGAGGCATTTCTACTTGTTGCAATATCAACGCAAGTTGAAAATGAGAGAATATCCACAACAATAAATACATCCGTACTATCAGAGAGATACTCGATTGCCTCTCTGCCCCACTCGCATCGAACATCAAATTGTCTTTGGTAGTTAATATATGAATTTTTCATACATCCTCTTTAGAGAACACCTTGTACATCTACATCAATCGTAACTTTTACCGCTGCATTAGCAAATCTTTTTTGATATTGCTCCATTGCACCCATGAGTAGTCTTCTGATTTTTTCGCCACTTGCATCATTGGCTCGAATATCTTTGATGATGATATGCCAACGATATTCATTGCGAAGTTTTTTTATTACGGGCTCGGTAGGACCAAGTAGTTCATAGAATGATCCTGTCTTTGGTAGGAGTGTTACAAATGCAAAAGTGCATTGGCGGACACTTTGCTCTGTCTCGCCTCGAAATTCTATAAGGACTAAACGGGAGAACGGCGGATAACCCGTTTCTTTTCGTAAACTAATTTCCGATCTGTAGAAAGATTCGTAATCATGATCGACGACTTGCTGTATAGCCGGATGCACCGGCTGTTGTGTCTGAATGAGCACTTCACCGGCAAGTTCTTCAGTCCTTCCAGCACGACCTGAGACTTGTGTCAACAACTGAAATGTTCTTTCTGCCGAACGAAAATCAGGAATAGCCAGGCTTGTATCGGCATTGATCACTCCGACTAAAGTTACTCTGGGAAAATCCAAACCTTTAGCAACCATTTGTGTACCGAGCAAAATATCGGCATCACCGCGAGCAAATGAAGTGAGAATTTTTTCGTATGCCCCTTTTCGTGCAGTCGTATCGAGATCCATTCTTGCAATACGAGCATGAGGAAATGTCTCTTGTAATTCATCCTCTACTCGCTGCGTGCCGACTCCTCCTAAATATAGTTTTTCGCTTCCGCAAGTTGGGCAGCTTTGATTTTTCGCTGAAGTGAAACCGCAGTAATGGCAGCGCATATTATTTCCGACACTATGCCAAGTCATAGTGACAGCACAATTAGGACACATCACGAAGTCGCCGCAATTCGAACAGCCAAGGAAGGTCGAAAATCCTCGCCGGTTCTGAAGCAAGACAATGCCTTGCTTTTTCTTGAGACGCTCTTCGATGGCAGTTTTCAAATCGGCAGAGAGCGAACTTTGCTTTGCAAGCTGTTCCCTTCGCATGAGAGGCTTGCGCATATCGACAATATTAATCGTGGGAAGCTTTGCATCCTGCGCCCGCTTTGTCAATTTCAATAGTGTATATTTTCCTAGCTCCGTATTGAAATAACTTTCGAGCGAAGGTGTTGCACTTCCTAAAACAGTTACTCCCCCGAGCTGCCGTGCCCGAACAATGGCAGCATCGCGGGCATTATATCGTGGATTCTGATCGTATTGTTTATAGGTAACTTCATGCTCTTCGTCGATTATAATGAGCTTTAAATTATGAATCGGCGCAAAGACTGCACTGCGCGCACCTATCGCTATCTTCGATTCTCCTTTAGCAAGCATCTGCCAGGATGAGAACCTGTCGGCAATAGACATACGTGAATGTAAGACGGCGATCTTTGTATATTTTTCTGTACTTAATCGGCGCTCAAATCGATTAATGAGCTGAGGAGTTAGCGAAATTTCCGGAACGAGAATGAGTACTCCGCCGCCTGAATCGAGCACTTTTTTTGCCAGCGAAATATAGACTTCCGTTTTTCCGGAACCGGTTATGCCATGGAGAAGAAAAGTTTTTGACTCCGCATTTTTTAAGGCTCTTTCAATTTGTTCCGTTGCATGCCCCTGTTCGGCAGTAAGAGTTAGATTAGAAATATCTTCCTCTGCACTTGGAGCTGCACGAAGATTTTCCTTAATTATTTCAATGTTGTCATATCGAATAAAGCCTCGTTTATAAAGAGCACTCAAAGTTGCTGAAGATACACCGGTTTCTGCTTTTAATAATTCGAATTTCAGCGGCTCATCAGGATGCAGTTGTTTTTGCTGCAGCAATTTCAGGAGAACGTTTGCCTTTTTTTGCGAGCGCTCAAGTTCCATCAACGCTGACGAAAGAGCGTCAGAATCGTTTTCCAGTTCATATGAAAGCTTTACAACGCGCTGTGTTTTTGCTTTTGTTAAACCCGATGTAGGAAGTTCAAGTCTGAGTACCCCTTCATCTATAAGTGCATTAATATGAGCATAGAGTCCTTTTAATTTTGATCGCTTTGCAAGAAACGAAATAAGGACTCCATTGGGAAATTCCGAAATTCTTTCTAAAATTTCCGCTCGCTTCGGACTTCTTTTTTTTAAATGAGCGATTTCTGTACCGATATCATCGGTGTTGAGAATCACTTTACTCTTTGTTTCAGGTTTTAATCCCTGTGGAAGAGCAGCTTCAAGTACCTCTCCCCAGGATGTCAGATAGTATGTGGCAATCCATTGCGTCCACTCCAGAAATTCTTTATCAAATACTGGCTTCGCATCTAGTATATCGGCAATCGGGCGTATATGCTTAATATCCAACGGAGCTTTTGAAGAAAGCGCAACAAGGATTCCGGTAACATATCTTTTTCCCAAAGGCACCGAGACTCTTACGCCGACTACTGCAGTAGTAATTAATGCATCGGGGATGGAATAAGTAAGACCTTCGAGTCCTCCACTATGATACTTATAATGAAGGGGCAGCGCTACGGTGGCGAAGCGTGATGACATGAGGGGAAAGACTATGCTTTCTTTTCTTCTAATTTTGAGCCACCTTGTGCTGCTTGCTCTTTGGCAACATGCTCTAAAATAAGCTGGCGCATTTTTTCTTCGACCTGCTCATGCGCCGTACCATTGACGATAAGCTCCAGCTCCGGGCAGAAAGCGGCATATACATTCTCGCCTCTGCGGCGAATCAGAATTTCGTAATTTTTATCTCCTACTTGCATGAGGACTTTAACAGTATTCTTGTTAATTGCATTCGTTCGTCGTCAAGTCTATTTCTTATTATAAGACAGTGGCTTTATCTTTCTTCCATGTTCAGAGTCATCAATCAACGTTTGCAGACGTTTCGTTCGTGTTTCTTCTTTCCTTGCACTAATCACCCACCATGTTGCAGGCTTCTGATATGATGGCGGCATCGATTGAAAAAAAGCCCAGGCCTTTTTATTGACTTTAAATTCTCTTTTCTGTTGAGGTGTGAATTCTACCGTTGCTCTTTCGAAGGAATAGAGATTCGTTCTTTTTTCATCACGTTTCCGGAATGCCTCTAATCCGGCAGGAGTCATTTTGCCAAGAGCTTCGAGTTCTGATGCACGCTTAATATTTACTGTACTCCAGATACTACGCGGTTTGCGCGGAGTAAAACGTATCGAATAACTATCAGCACCTAAACTTCTTCGAATTCCATCAATCCATCCGAACGAAAGCGCCTCATCGACCGATTCTTTCCAAGTCAGGGTCGGCTTTCCAGTATGCCGCTTATAAAAACCAACAGAAATTTCTTTTTCTTTGCTATGATTTTTGCGCAGCCAATCATGAAATTCTTTTTGCGAAGAAAAAAATACTGGAGTCATGTCTTTTTAGAACAATAATTTAAAAGAATATCCTTTTCAGAAAATCTTACAAGGAAAATGTCAAAATCCCGTAATGCATTTCATTTAAGAATCTTGTATTTTTGTATCCACAGGCAGACGACAGTTATCTGTAAGACTACATTCCGGGCACATCCACAGAGCCAATGCGGAAATTGAAAGTTGAATGGGGAGCAACGATTGATAACCCAGAGCGATGTGAAAAGCTCGTAATGAGTCTTACAGAGAACTGAGTCCCTGAAGAGTGTTTAAACAATGGTATCCTTCCGAAAACAATAATGAACTAAGGTAGTACACCCTGCTCACTTTGAGTAGGGTGTTCTATTTTTATTCAGATCTTGATTTATTCATCAAAAAAGAGCAGTCCAATAATATATTACAACGATAACCCTAAAAACCTGTAATATTCTTAAACAACCATTTTATTATTTTTGTAACTATGGGGAGACAGTTTTCTGTAAGACCCCGCCAGGCTGATTCCGCAATAATTTGAAAATCCCGTGGAGCGTTACTGGGGAGAAACGATCCGCTGGATTCTTCAGAATGACGGAATCTTGAATAAAGATTTTGGAAAAAGCCAAGGGTGGGGTTTTACAGATACTGGTTTACTTTTCAGAAATTTTCTCCAGACGAATTAGTCACCCTGTATCATAAGCAGGGTTTTCTATTTTAAAAAGTTTGCGAGAAATTATTCACAAAAATATGCACATCTGCACATTGCTTTTTAGACAACAAGCAGGAAATTTTCCTTGTTGAGGCGAGAGGTATGGTATTGCCAATTGATGCTTAATACCTGTGCAATTGCTTTTTTTAGTTTCTCGAAATCATTTGGCTTGCGAATATAGACATTAGCGCCTTTGAGAAATGTTTGCTCAATATCCTGTTCCGCTGACGAAGTCGAATAAATAGCAACGGAAATATCTTTGAGTTTTTGGTTGCTGCGTATTTCTTCCAGACATTGTATCCCGTTTTTGCGAGGCATGTTCAAATCCAGGAATACCACATCAGGTAAAGAGCCATTCGCTCTCGTGAGATATTCCATAAGCTGCTCGCCGTCATTGACGATATCGAGCTTTGTTTTTATCTTAACATCATCTATCGCTTCCTTAAAAAAGGCGCGATCATCCTCGTCGTCTTCGGCAAGCACTATATAAAGTGAATCTTTGTCCATCAAAACAAAATATTATTGGGAATAATATTATTACTGACGAATAACAGGAACGTGAAAGGAATAACTACTTGTGGGCTTTTTAACGAATATGGAGCTATAGGTTTCAAGAAGCGAAAGTTAAGGCATCGCCTTTCTCTTCTTTCTCATGATCTCCTGGAATCTTGAAGGAGTCAATCCAGTCACCATCTTAAACTGGTTCGAAAGATAGGCGACACTGGAATAGTTAAGCTGATAGGATATCTCAGTAAGAGTCAGATTATTTTGCAGCAAGAGTTCTTTAGCCCGCTCTATTTTCTGCATAATCGTAAAATGCGCGATTGATGTATATGTAGCCTCCGAAAACACGGCAGTTAGATGGCCGTAACTGTAATTTAATTTTTTACTTAAATATTCGGAAATATTGATGGCAGGAAGATTTTCCGTACGGTGCACGAGATCAATGATGGCCCGCTTTATTTGCTCAACGAGATCGTTCGGTTCTTTTTCCGTAACATCGATTCCATATCTGGCAAGCTTTCCATTCAATTCATCTTTTTGCTCATTCGTTGCTCGAACCTGCATCTCATGCGGTCCTTCAAAAGCATATTCCAACCCCATCGCTTTCAGATTGTCTTCGATGACTACACGAGAGACAACATCAGGTATATAATGAATTGATAAACGCATGTGTGGTGTCGGTGAAAAAGTAACTGTTTCTTTATACACTGTATTGTGTTAAATAGTTTTCGTGTTGCAACAGAGATAAAAATGCAACCTTTTAGTTGCATATAAATGTTTCCCTTCCGTGGATAAAGTTTTCAAGGCACTCGCAGATGAAACTCGAAGGAAACTTCTCGATCGGCTTTATGGCAAAAATGGACAAACTGTGGGCGAACTCTGCGAACATCTCCTCATGAGCCGGCAGGCAGTAACAAAACATCTTCTTATCTTAGAAGAGGCGAATCTTATCGTTATCCAATGGAAAGGGCGTGAAAAGTTGCATTACCTCAATCCAATACCGATCAATGAAATCTACGAGCGCTGGGTAAAAAAATATGAGACCGGACGACTCAGTACGCTCAATGATCTTAAAAAAAATATTGAACAACAATAACCTAAATTACTATGGAAAGAGAAAAATTCGTTTACTCGCTCTATATCAATGCATCGCCTGAAAAAATCTGGACTGCCTTAACCGAATCAGAATTCACCCGTCAATATTGGGGCGGAAGAACCGTTGCTTCGGATTGGAAAGAAGGATCGCCGGTTAAAATTATTCAGCCACAAGGTGATCGAATCATGAATTTTGAAGGAATAATTGTAAAATCCGATCCGCCGAAATTACTATCCTACACGTTCAATGCAGAACGTGGTGATTTAGTTACTTTCGAACTCAAACAGGTAGCTCCGGAAGAAACCCGTCTCACAATAATTCATGAAGGTTTTGATGAAAAAATGAAAAACATGTTCATCGAAGGATGGTATGCAATTATAAGTAGCTTAAAAACCATGCTTGAAACCGGTAAGCCTCTGGATCACTCTTGGTGGAGAGGGTAAGGGTAGTGCTGAGTGCTAAGTTTTCCAATATGCGTAACTTCCGAAGACTTCTTCGCGTTAGTAATCCCGTATGACAGTAAATGAATTACAAGCCCGAAAAGAGGAATTAATTTCCCAATTACATTCGGCTTCAACTCCTGATGCTCTTGAGGCATATAAACTTGCTCATCTTGTGCGCAAAGGTTCTATTGCTGCACTTTTCGATGACCTGAAAAATGTACCGAAAGAGATCAAGCCGGAAGTGGGAAAAACACTGAATGAACTTCGCAAGGAAGTTGAAGAAATATTCAAAGAGAAAGAAGCTGCTTTAGGCAGTGGAATAAAGACTGCGTCAGATTCTATCGATTTGACAATGCCAGCTCGTCCGATATCAGTATCGGAAGCCGGGCATGAGCATCCTCTTACGAAAACGCTAGACTCAATGGTCGAGATTTTCGTGAACATGGGCTTCGATGTTGCCTACGGACCGGAGATCGAAGACGATGAGCATAATTTCGAAAAGCTGAACTTTGCACCCGATCATCCTGCCAGAGATATGCAGGACACATTCTTCATTCGAAGCAGCGGGAATAATCCGTTAGTTTTACGTACTCATACTTCTCCGGTGCAAGTCCGTTTAATGGAATCCGGCAAACTCCCTATCCGCGCCGTAATGCCCGGCAGAGTATATCGCAATGAAGCGATCAGCGCCCGAAGTGCAGCCTGTTTCTACCAGCTTGAAGGATTAGTCATCGATAAAAGTGTTTCCATGGCAGATCTGAAAGGTATTCTGCTTTCATTCGCCAAACAATTTTATGGCGACAACTCAAAAATCCGCCTACGCCCATCGTACTTCCCTTTCACTGAGCCAAGTGCAGAAGTTGATGTAAGCTGTTATATTTGTGCAGGTAAGGGTTGCCGCATCTGCAAGCATTCCGGCTGGTTGGAAATTTTAGGTGCCGGCATGGTGCATCCCAATGTTCTCCGCAATTGCGGAATAGATCCGGAAGAATATTCCGGCTATGCCTTCGGTATGGGAATCGACCGAACGGCTATGATGCAATACGGAATAAACGATATCCGCCACTTTACAGAAAACGACTATAGGTTTTTGCGGCAATTTTAGAGGAAGTCCGAGATCTTATTGCCCGACATCGGACTTCAGACTTCGGACTTGCCCGCCTGAACGTTTTCTCTATTTTTTGTTTTACTTAAGTTATTCATAAGCCTCATTTTCATACAATGCCGAGATATATTCTATTCGCCACCATTCTTTTTTCAGCCGCTTTTTTTATAAGCTGCAAAGACGATCCCGTCACACCGGGTGGAGGCAATAATAATGGAACAACTCCGGCAAGCATAGGTGATAGCGTGCCGGCTGTTAACTCCAGATATACATTTGATAAATCCCAACTAAATACGAATGATGAAATTATTCCCGGATCTATTTTTCCTGGAAAAACCGTCGATGTTTTTTCTAATAATATCGAATATAAAGGCAAAACAAATGCTTTTGTTGTAGTTGACGAGCTTGATAGTTCAGTGGTCATGTATGAACCAAATGGAGATGTCTCTCTTTACTTTGTGAATCCGGGCTATAAACAACTTTACAACCATCCAGGCATTGAAATCAACGAACCGCTTGAGCAAGTCGAAACTAAAGTATTTGCGCAGTGGATCACGCTCCCTATTGCTTCAAAAGCAACGGGTAGAGTTTTTTATGATTCTAAAGAAGTACCTATTGAAATAGGTGCTGGTTCAAGAGTTGCTGATATCAAGGGAGTAGTTGATTACGTTGGTGATACTTCAATATCCGTGTCCGGGAAATCTTTTTCCGTTAAGATTTGCAAAATAACTCTTACTGCATATATGAAAACAAAAGTTAATGGATCGGCAACAAGTAATTTTACTCATACTCGTACACTCTGGTTTGTCCCTAAGATCGGATACTTTGCAAAAATCTTAGTGCGCACAAATATGAAGGAATGGAACATTGATTCAATTCCCTCCGACACCACTGCAACTTTAAAAGTGTTAACTTCCTATAAGTTAAATTAGAAAATTTTATTTTATTTATTTATCTATGAAAAAAACCACTCTTTCTCTTTTTGCTACGCTATTGCTCTCAGTATGTCTATTTAGCTGTAAATATTCAGCCGACAGCGGTGGTACTCCTGAAACAACTGTAACACCGAAAAAAGGAAGCACCTATACATACAATAAGCATGAAGTAGATTCTTCAACTTCGGGTAAAACTACTGGCGACACAGCTGTAACAGCTATCGTCCTCGCAAGCGATACAACATTCGCTGGAAAAAGTCATGTTGTGATCCTGTATGATAATTTTGATACCATGCGATATGTTGTAGAAAGCAACGGCGATATTTCTTTTTATCGTGATGGATTTGGTTCTAATGGATTTGTTTTTAATAATCCCACTCCATGGCTGAGGCTTCCGTATGGTTCAAAAGGGACGGGAATCACTTTATTCGATACAACCCAGGAGGTTTCTTATGGGGGTAATACGGAAACAGTTAAGATAACTGGAACTGGCGATTATGTAGGCACCGATAAACTTACGGTTGGAGGAAAAGAATTATCAGGAGGTCAGGCAAAACTTACAATCAAAATAAGTGGTACAACTCCCGCCGTTATCAATGTCACCTCTACTCAGACATTCTCTTTCGGAAAATCAATAGGGTACTATTTCCATTCAATCTCGAAAACTGTTTTCGATGATATTAAACTCTTCGGGACCACTCTGCTTGCTGGAACTACAACTTCCAATGAAAAGACCCTGACTTCATTCGAATTGAAATAAACTTTATTTTTCTTTCCAACCCTGCCACTTTCACAGGAGCGGCAGGGTTATTTATTCCCATGAAGATCTCGCTTCGCTGGTTATCGGACTATATTTCTCATCCATTCTCTCCGCAGGAATTAGCGGCGAAGCTGACTGCGCTCGGAATTGAAGTCGATGCCATCGAAGATTTTGCTTCGAAATTTTCTAAGATTGTCGTAGGCGAAGTGATTGAAGTTATCCCTCATCCAAACGCCGACAAGCTACGTTTGACGAAAGTTACTATCGGCAATGGCGAACCACTGAAGATTGTCTGCGGAGCTGCTAATGTTCGTCAGGGATTGAAAGTTGCTGTCGCAACGATCGGAGCTGATCTTGGCGAAGGATTCGTCATCAAGAAATCCAAGATTCGCGGAGAGGTTAGCGAAGGGATGATCTGCTCGGAAAGGGAGCTCGGAATTTCCGAAAGTCATGAAGGGATTTGGGAATTGCCGGGTGAAGTGGCAGTCGGTATTCCACTAGCACAAGCGATCGGAAAAGAAGATATTATCTTTGAGATCGGACTTACTCCCAATCGCGCAGATTGCCTGAGCCATATCGGAATTGCCAGAGAAGTAGCAGTCATTACCGGCAATGAAATAAAAAAGCCGGAGATCAATAAAGAATATCTCAGTAATACAAAATCAAAAGCTTCAGATGCAGCAACCGTCACGATAAGCGATCCGAATCTTTGTCCGAGGTATGCTGCGCGAGTCGTGCGCGGAGTGAAAATTGCAGAATCCCCTGCATGGTTGAAGCAAAAGCTCGAAGCCATCGGACTTCGTCCGCGAAATAATATTGTCGATATCACAAATTTCGTTTTGATGGAATGCGGTCATCCGCTTCATGCCTTTGATCTTTCGAAGGTAAAGGATGCGCATATTATCGTTCGCCGTGCTGATGGATTTGCGAAAAAATTTACAACTCTCGATGGGAAGGAGCGCGAGCTTGATCCGGAATCGCTGCTCATTGCCGATGCCGAAAAGCCGCTTGCGATAGCCGGAATTATGGGAGGAGAAAATTCTGAGATCACAGATTCGACTACCGATGTATTGATCGAGTCGGCTTATTTTAATCCTACTTCAATCCGCCGCTCAGCAAAGAAATTCGGGTTATCAACCGATGCCTCGCACCGCTTTGAGCGGGGCACTGATATAGAGAATGTGATCTTCGCAGTAGATCGCGCAGCAGCGTTAATGGCTGAAATTGCCGGAGGCGAAGTGCTTAGTGGAATCATCGATGAATATCCGCTGAAGCAGATACCAAAAACATTTTCTTTCCGCCCTGAGCGAGCCGGAAAATTATTAGGCGAAGAGATTTCCGCCGGTAAAATGGAAAGCATTTTTTCCTCGCTTCATATTGGCGTACAGAATAATTCATCTTCCTGGCAATTGACTTCGCCAAGCTGGCGTATCGATCTGGAGCAGGAAGTCGATGCAATCGAGGAGATCGCTCGTGTTATCGGATATGATGATCTTCCTGTCAGTTCTGAAGATCGGATTCCTATGATGAAGGTTCGAGATGCCCTGCCAAGAAGGAAATTCGATTCGTTAGTCCGTGCCGAATTGACTGCACTCGGATTTTCCGAATGCCTGTCAACTCCGATGCTTGCGCAAAAGCAGGCAGAGATATTTCATTCTCATCCGGTCGAGGTTATGAATCCGCTTACAGTCGAACTTGAGAGAATGCGTCCAAGCATCTTGCCGAATCTGCTTGATATTGCCAGAAGAAATGAGCGCTTTGGTGCCGCAGGCCAGCGAATGTTCGAAACAGGCAGCGTTTTCAATTATGCTGATTCTCCGCAACTTGTCGACAGCATCAATGAGCGAAGCGAGCTTGCTCTGCTTATTAAAGATAGTCTCGAAGAGAAGAATCCCTATAATGCAAAAGAGCTGAAAGCCGATATTTACTTCATTCGTGCAATTGTAGAGCACTTATTACAGAGATTTGGAATTCATTCTGAGGTTTCAGTTGATACATCATCTACTGGCAATTGGACTAATGCGAACAAATATTTCGATCTTAAAGAAACACTTTTCATCACTGCCGAAAATAGAATAATTGCGATTTCAGGAAAATTACATTCTTCCGTTGAAAGAGAATATGATCTTCGTTCAACACCATTTGCTGCAGTGATTGATTATGAGAGGCTCTATCTTCTTGCAAAAGAAAAAGTAGCAAATCCGCCGCGTATACTTCCGCTTGCAAAATTCCCATCGGTCGAGCGTGATATTGCATTTATTCTACAAAAAAATATTCCTGCGGAAAAGCTGATCGAAGAAACTCGACTGCTCATCCCGAAGGAATTACATGAAAATATTCGTATTTTTGATGAGTTCGAGTCGAAGGAAATGAAAGCTGCTTCTGAAAGAAGCCTTGGGATAAGGATTACACTGAGATCTGAAACCAGAACGCTCGAAGATGAAGAAGTTGATATAATTGTCAACACGATCATCGAAACGCTGCAGAAAAAGTTATCTGCCAGACTGCGTACATAACTGACGAATGACGAACCACGAAGGAGGACGATTGACAACAAATGCTCGATAGTAAACAACGTGAAGCTCATTTACTCCAGGCCCGCGAGCGGCTTGCAAGGGCTTTTGCACGTCTTGAAACTCTTATCGGCGGATATATTGAGCGCGTCCGGTTACTCGAATCTTCCCGCGATAAATCCCAGCAGCGCGTCAAAGAAATCGAAGAGCTGCTTGAGCGGGAAAGAGCAATTACCGAACAGCGGAATTCACTATCGGAAAGTGCATCGGAAGAAATTCAGGGGCTCCGTTCACAATTAGAAAAGATCGAAAAGCAGTTAGCCGAGCGCGATAAAAAAATATTCGATCTGGAAAAGAATTTAGATGAGCGCGTCGGTGAATTAATGGCGCTGGAGAAATCGCATACTGAGGCAATCGAGCGCGAAGTTAAATCCGATGAAACGATCACTCGCCTCGAAGGAGAAAATTTTGCTCTCGTACGTCAGCTCGAGCTTCTTAAAGAAGAGCGTGAGAACATGCAGAAGCAGATTGCAGAAGTTGAGCAGAAAGATAGTTCTTATGCTCTGACCTTTTCACAAGATGAGCGGCTTGGGTTGCTGAAAACTATCGACTCCCTCATCGAACGAGTTGATCTTGTAGCGGGACATCATGCAGAAGTACTAAAATAGATATGTCAGAAGCGATTAAAGTACACATCCTCGGAACCGACTACTCACTTCGCACTAATGACGAAGCGCTCGTACGCGAGCTTGCTGCTGAACTTGATTCGGAATTAAAGGATCTTCAGCAAAAACTTCCCGGAAAACCTCCGACAACTCTTGCAGTCCTAACTGCACTCAACACGGCTGAAATGAAAGCCCATGCCCAGCTCAATGAATTGCGAGAAATGGAAAGGCTCGCAGGAGAGATCGAGAATTTATGCGATGCTATAGAGCAAAGATAGTAATCCTTACTGTGAATCCTTTTGCAGAATTAGAATCACTATTACAAAAAGACTCTCAGCTGCGAACAGAGCTTGTTCGAGAGGGTAAATTATTTTCAGGTTACAATCCTGCAATGGAAGCTCTCCAAATTGAAAACGGAAGAAAACTTGAAAAGATAATTGAACAATACGGTTGGCCTGATGATACAGTTGGTAAAGAACTCGTTCATGCGGCCTGGATAATCGCAATGCATGCAATTTCATTGCCTTCACTACAACGGAAAATTCTTGCAATGTTTAAGCAAAATCCCAAACTATATCCATCACCGCAGTCAGCTATGTTAGAGGATCGTATTCTCATTTTCTCTGGCAAAAAGCAAATCTTCGGTACTCAAATGGATTGGGATGAGAATGGATTACTTAGTCCTTTCCCAATTGAGTCCCCTGAAACCGTAAATGAGCGAAGAAAGGCTGCAGGTTTAGGATCTTTGAGTGAAGCTATTGATAGTTTGCGTAAACGCAGTGTAATAGAAAACGAGCAGCCGCCTTTAGATATTGTAAAATATGCTCAAATGCGTGAGGAATGGATGTTACGTGTCGGCTGGATTAGCAATCGAAAAGAAAATTGATGCGGTCTTACGAAGAACAATGCTATAAAACAGGAGTAGTAGTATCTTCCTCAACTGTTTCCTGATTTTCCGGTACCTCGGCAATTTCAATATTCACTTTCTTCTCTGGCTGGTATCTCTCCAATTTAAACGTCTCTCCTAAATATAATTTTCTGATGTGCTCGTCATTGGCAAGTTCTTCGGCGGTGCCTGCTTTATAGATCGTGCCATCGATGAGGATATACGCCCGCTCAGTGATCGAAAGTGTTTCGTGGACATTGTGATCGGTGATGAGAATACCAATACCGCGGTCTTTCAGGCGAATGACGATCTGCATGATCTCCTCGACGGTGATAGGATCGATTCCGGCGAAAGGCTCATCGAGCAAAATATATTTCGGGTTAGTTGCTAGCGCGCGTGCGATCTCGCATCTGCGCCGCTCGCCGCCGGAAAGCATGTAGCCTTTTGATTTTCGGATATTGGTAATCGCAAATTCTTCCATTAATTCCTCAGCCCGTTCTTTTCTTCTTTTCTTATCGTATGGCATGAGTTCGAGCACTGCATGAAGATTTTCTTCGACAGTCATCTTACGGAATATCGATGCCTCCTGTGAAAGATAACCAATCCCTTTTCGTGCACGGGCATACATGGGTAATGGTGTAATGTCTTCATCATTAAGAAATACTCTTCCGGCATTGGGCTTGATAAGGCCGGTGATCATGTAAAAAGTCGTCGTCTTCCCTGCTCCGTTCGGCCCGAGTAATCCGACAATCTCACCGGGAGTAACGGAAACGCTGGAATCTTTAACGACGGTGCGCTTGCCGTATAATTTTTTCAGATGTTCGGAATAGAGTTTTTCCATTATTTAGTTATAAATTCCTTCGGCTTCCACGATAACAATAGATCCTCTTTTTTCGGCTTCAATTCATAGTGCCGTTCGTAATTACCAAGCCGAAATGCAGCTCCGCGATCTTTAACAAATCGCTCCGGCCAATACTCTCCTTCCGTGCCAGAAATATCTATTACTCGCTGGACCTGATTATCCTTAAATTCTATCCGCATCGTATCCCCGCTCGAACGATTGAAGCCGCTTGGTTTATTATCCGAACTGATAAAATAAATCGAAAGTGCGTTATCGACTGCCAGAAGTGATCGAACAGTATCTTTTACGACAAAGAGCGTCATCTTCTGAGAGGATAGCTGATTCATCCTGCCGGATACCGTTGAATCTTTGTATGGATCAGTTGCAAAAGCATGGCCGAAAGCAACCACATGATCGAGTTTCTGATCCTTCTGATACATCACGATACTATCGCCATCGATCTCCGTGCTGTCATTCCACATCGATTGCCGTGCATTACCATAAAGCCTCATCAGGCTGTCTGTCGTTGCATAATACAAGACTCCGCCGATAGCTGCAAAATTATCACGTATAAGCTTAACACTATCGGTTGCAATGAAATGAGAGCTATCCCCTTGATAAGCTTCCATGATTCTCGATTTAATGCGCAGTGTATCAAATGTAAGCTTCATTTTGCCGGTAAGTGAATCTCGCTTCTGAGATGAATCAATGATCAGCAGCAGCGGATTAACCGGTACGATCATATACTGCAATTTATCGAACCGTGCCAGCGTATCTCCATACTGGATGGTATTATTTTGAATCGAATATACCTGCACATTTCCCGATGCAGTCAGTAGCCCCCTTGGCTTTGATTCGAATAGATAATTACTTAAAATGATCAGCGAATCATTCCGCGCATCGACATTTCCTCTGGCAATTGTTTCGCCGATAGCTTTTGCATCCGTCACTTCATCGGCATGCAGTGTGCCTGAATCCGATTTGACAAAAACATTGCCGCTTGCGATCGAAGTCTGAGTCGTTCGGTAGTAGGTAAGGTCCTTTGAGGTAAGAATGGTTTTATCCTGCTTTGCACGAACGAAGTCATGGAAATCAGCACGCTGAGTATTCATATCATAGGTTGCCCATCGGGAAGTAATATTCGCATCACGATCGGAAAATTTAATGCCATTATCACCTCGTGCAATTTTTGTATTGCCATCGTAATGAACAAATGGAGCTTCGACTGAAAGAGTATCTTGCCGGATGACAACGTTGCCGTACATATCGATCAGATTCTGTACGGGATACTGAATTGCACTATCAGCCCGACCATTAAGCGACCCTTGAATGAAACGGACATTGCCGCTTAAGACCGTTACGGCCTGACCATTCACTGTTTTATTCTCCAGTTTCAGCGCTGTAATATTGACTGGAAGCTGTTGTTCCTGGGCTGCACAGATAGTGGAAAGTAAGATTATTATTGTGCTTAAAAATAGCGGCACAGTTCGCCGGGCGAACTCGTTTGAATCTCTGTGATTTGGTGTGAAAATCCTCAAGCGAATCTGAAACGATAGAACTATGGCAATCAATCCGAACAAGCTTACGGTCAAAACGCAAGAAGCGTTACAGCAGGCATTAGAAATTGCAGGCAACTACGGTAACTCCCAGGTCGAACCGGAGCATCTGCTTGCAGCTCTTGCACAAGATAATGAAGGTGTCTTCGTAACGGTCTTAAGAAAGATCGGAGTAAATATTGATCAGGTGCGAATAAAGACAAATGCTCTTTTAGAGAAACTACCGAAAGTCGGCGGAGTTGCAGGTGCCAATACGTATGTCTCTCCTGCTCTTAATAAACTTTTCGATACGGCTCGCAAAGAAGCCGAAGGGCTGAAAGATGAATATATTTCCACTGAGCATCTGCTTCTTGCAATCATCGAAGAAAAATCCGAAGCATCGAGATTGCTGAAAGATCAGGGCGTTACGAAAAACGCAGTTTTAAAAGCACTTCAGGCAGTACGCGGTACGCAGCGAGTTACCGATCCAAATGCTGAAGAGCGGTATCAGTCTTTAGAAAAATACGGGCGCGACCTTACCGAACTTGCAAAAAAAGGTAAGCTCGATCCGGTAATCGGCAGAGATGAAGAAGTCCGGCGCGTGATGCAAGTCCTTGCCCGCCGGACTAAAAATAATCCCGTACTTATCGGCGAACCCGGCGTCGGTAAAACGGCAATCGTCGAAGGGATTGCCGGGCGAATTGTCTCCGGAGATGTTCCCGAAAATCTGAAATCGAAACGTATCATTGCCCTCGATATGGGTACCCTCGTAGCCGGAACAAGTTTTCGCGGACAATTCGAAGAGCGCCTGAAAGCTATTGTAAAAGAAGTAGCCGAATCCGATGGAGAAATAATTTTATTCATCGATGAACTCCATACCTTAATCGGAGCAGGAGCTACTCAAGGAGCGATGGATGCTGCGAATATTTTGAAGCCTGCTCTTGCCCGAGGCGAACTTCGCACCATAGGCGCAACGACTCTCGATGAATACCGTAAACATATTGAAAAAGATGCAGCTTTGGAACGCCGCTTCCAGCCGGTGTATGTCGGCGAACCGACTGTCGAAGATACGATCTCCATTTTGCGAGGACTGAAAGAAAAATACGAGGTGCATCACGGTGTGCGCATTAAAGATTCTGCTTTAGTAGCGGCAGCACAGCTTTCATCGCGCTATATCAGCGACCGCTTTCTACCCGATAAAGCGATCGATCTTGTCGATGAAGCAGCAAGTAAATTGCGGATTGATATCGATTCCATGCCTGCAGAACTCGATAAATTGGAGCGAAAGATCAGACAATTAGAAATTGAGCGTGAAGCGCTGAAACGAGAATTAGCAGCGTAGGTTTTCAATGAACCCAAACATCGACCGCATTCTCAAAGAAAAAATCATCGCCGTACTCCGGCTGAAGGATACTTCGCATATTGCCGAATATGCCGATCGAATTATTGCCGGTGGAATTTCTATTCTTGAAGTAACGCTGAATTCTCAGAATGCTTTAGACGCCATAGAACTTCTTAATAAAAAATTTCCGCAATGCTTGATCGGCGCCGGAACTGTGATCGGGCGGAAAGCATCGGAGCAGGCAATCACTGCAGGAGCAAAATTTTTAGTAGGTCCGATCAACGATGCAAAGATGATAACAGTAGCGCGAGAAAATGCAGTCGTGTCTATAGCAGGCGCTTTTACACCGACAGAAGTTTGGGAAGCACATACAAATGGTGCTGATTTTGTCAAGGTATTCCCTCTTAGCGGACTTGGCCCTAACTACATCAAAGCTCTTCGCGGACCGTTTCCTGATATTCGTTTAGCTGCTACCAACGGAGTTACTTTAGATAATATCGGGGAATTCTTTCAAGCCGGAGTAGTGGCTGTTGGGTTAGGCACTGTGCTCATCTCCGATGAAGATGTTAGCAATGGAAAATTCGATGAAGTGGAGAAGAGAGCGAGAAAAGCTATTGAATCCATACTCTAATTACCGACTCACTCAATCGCTTTGATTCCCTGCATCACTCTGTTTATACCAATCTGCCCGGCATGATAGGCATCGTGGGAAATGATCTGCCGAAGATGATTCGATGCACGCTCCTCAGTGTTGAATACTTTCTCCCCCCTCTCCATGATTGTTTTCTTAATTTCTTCGTGTAGTGACCGAGTCCGTTCAAGCTCTTTTTGCCACTCAGCGTCGCCGGCATTTTCCGGAGGATTAACCCAATTGCCCGATGCCTCCGGCTTTTCGGTATTTCTGACTATTGCAAGAGTATATTGCTTCCAGAAATTAATATGCAAAAGCATAACCCACGTAGAATGTCTATCCGGTGCCGGTTTCCAAAGGGCCTGCTCGGCCGTCAGAGGTTCTACTTGCTGATACAATCCTGCCTGCCAGGAGTTGCCGCCGAAGAAAAATTTATCGAGATCGTAGAGTAATGTTTGTAGTGATGAAGTCATAAAAGGTACTTATTATTGATGGTTTCTTTAACGCCGCTAAAATAAATTTAGTGCTGAAACTTATACTGTGTCATTGCGAGACCGACTACAGCCGGTCGTGGCAATCTAACAATGTTGAAGATTGTAGCCTATTCAAAATTTTAGATTGCTTCGTCGGACTAAAGTCATCCTCGCAATGAGATACTAATGTTCTTTATTGGTTACCCAAACAACATCCCCGGCCTCATAAAATGCTCTGTCGCGAGATGAAACGGTTTTTCATTCAGGTGATACTTCCGGCAATAGACTTTGAACTGCTGCTTAATATAATCGGCATAGGCGCCTTCGCCTTTCATGCGCGATCCGAACTCAGTTTCGTTGAGTTTGCCGTCGCGCACCATCATGATGCGCTTTAAAACTTTATCCGCTTCCATCGGGCGGTTGCGCTTCAGCCAATCGGCAAAAATATCTTTATTGCCGTAGCTTAATCTGACGATAATATATCCTGCGCTTATCGCTCCGGCATTGGAAGCAGCTTCCAAAATCTTTGGAGTTTCTTCGTCATTGAGGCCGGGAATGATGGGAGCATTATTGACTCCGCAGGGAATTCCGGCAGCCGATAATTTTTCAATTGCTTGTAGCTTGCGGTATGGCGCAGCAGTGCGCGGTTCGAGCTGACGGGATAGATGCAGGTCAAGCGTCGTGATGGAAAAATTCATCATGATCAGATCTAACTTTGCCATTTCACTTAAGATATCGATATCTCGAAGCGCTACGACGTTCTTCGTAATAATTGCAACTGGATTTTTGAATTCGAGGCAGACTTCTAAAAGCCGCCGCGTAATGCCAAGCTTCCGTTCAGCAGGCTGGTAGCAATCCGTATTGCCACTGAGTGCGATCACCTGCGGCTTCCACGAAGGCTTCATCATTTCTTTGCGCAGAAGTTCCGGTGCGTTATGCTTTACGAGAATCTTTGTTTCGAAATCGAGCGCTGAATTATAACCGAGATATTCATGAGAAGGACGCGCATAGCAATACGCACATACATGCTCGCAGCCACGATAAGGATTAATGCTTGCCATCATCGGCAGATCGGGACTCTCGTTATAGCTAATAATCGATTTCGTCTGATCGGGAATAAACTCCGTCTGTACGACAGGAAGCTCGAATCCCTCTTCAGAATCCCAGCCATCATCAAAGGCCTCAGTGCTCCGCTTCTCAAACCGATTCGGCAAATTTAATGTTGTTCCTCGCATGGTGCTCATATCTGTACCTATTGAACATCATGGGCACCTATTGCGAGTTCCTTGAAGATATCCCTTTTATTAAGTTCTTTGGAAAATACCTATTAATTGCTTATATTCGTATCAAGTAATTATGACAGCCCCGGCCGGATTTACACCGGAAGCGTTTATTAAGGATATGAAATCGGCGATGGAATTCGTCGAGCGGCGCGTTATTAACCGCTCCGAAGTCGTCGAGCAGATATTCCTCGCCCTCCTGCTTGGTGAGCATGTCCTTCTGGAAAGCCGCACAGGAGTCGGCAAAACGTTGCTTGCCGATCAGGTCTTTGCCATGTTCTCCGGCGCGCGCACTTTCAAAGTCCAGGCATCGAAAGAGCAGCAGCCGGATACCTATTTCGGCGGACTCGATATCGGAGAGCTCAAAAAAGGAAGGATCATCCATAATACCGAAGGCTCGCTTATCGAAAGCGAATTTGGATTTATCGACGAGATCTTCGATGCCAATGATTATACCCTTCGCGCACTTCTGACTACACTCAATGAACGCGCTCTCGTACGAGGCATTCAGCAAATGCCGGCTGCGATTCATACGGTTATTTCCGCTACGAATTATTTACGGATTTCAGAAATCACTGAAGCTCTGCTCGACCGCTTTCTTTTCAAAGCGTTGATCAGCCCGGATAAAGATCCGTTCGTTCAGTATCAGATCTCCGAGCAATATCTGCGAGCATCGGGAAATGTGATTCAGCCGGAGAAGAAAATTTCTTACGACTGGCTTAAATATGCATGCGGAATAATCAAAGGCGAAGCGCGGGATAATATGGTTACGATGACGCCTGAAATGGTGTATTTTACCAATCTTGTGATTCGCCATTACGAAGTTCAGCGCAACCGCATGATCTCCGAGCGTCCGCATGAAGAGCGCACGCGGCATAAAGATTTTTATATTTCTCCGAGAACGCAGGCAAAAGCGCTCGATCTGGTAAGAGGTCTTGCATTTTTAAAAGGCAGAATGTCTGTCGAACGCACCGATGTATCGCGCCTGCACTATCTTCTCTGCACGTCAGGTATTGCAAGCGAGAAAGCGTTATTCCATAAATCGTACGAGACGCTGAGCCATCTCTATGGGGCATCCGGCGGCTTCGAACAATTATCGCAAATGCTGATGCCTTTCCAGCACATTGGGATCCTAAGCTTAGAATTCCACGTGGACAAGTTGTCGCG
>JADMIO011826938.1_pt1 | contig 99617 bp, 87 predicted proteins | sample 8958161 | NCBI WGS metagenome assembly JADMIO01 (sample SAMN16585339, study PRJNA669376) | soil metagenome | isolation source: Crop rotation soil | place: USA: Cullars Rotation, Alabama | collected 2011
GGCCGCGACTTCAAGTCACGTGAATTCCAAGCTTCGGATCCCACTGTGCTGGAAAGAAGGTCAGATCCTCGCGGCGGATCGTCACCGGATCCTCCAGCCGCAACCGACCGGCATCGCGGAAGTCCAGCACGGTCATCGCGACCCACAATTTGCTGACGCTCTGCTGCGGCAGGCGGGTGTCGCCGTTGCTCTGGACGGTCCAGCCTTGATCGACGCTGCTGACGGCGATGCCCAGCTTGCCCTGAAAATTCGCGCCCAGCGCAGCGACGTTGGCGGCCAGCGCCTGTGGCGGCGCGACCGGCTTCGGTGTGCGTGGCGGGATCGGCAGCGTCAGTTGGTAGGATGGCGGCGTCAGCGTGTCGGCCGTCTGCTGCCCGCCATGGCTGCACGACCCCAAAGTCAGGGCAAGCATCAACGCCGCGGCCAGCCGCCGCGTCCTCCGCCTCCTGCCCATATCTGCCATCACATCAACCAAACCCACGCCCCGTATCCCCGTACGACAGAGCCTAGCCGAGGAGAGTTGCCAAAAAATAGCTATCTGACAAGTCTGCGGTGAATGGGACATGACCTGCGGCAAGACGAGTCGCATCAGCCGGCCAGCCGCCGCCCGGCGATTACGGGACCAGAACCGTGTCCACCGCCTCCGGCAGCGTCGTCGGATAATCCAGCGTGTAATGCAGCCCACGGCTCTCATGCCGGTGCAGTGCGCTGCGCACGATCAGCTCCGCCGTCTGCAACAGGTTGCGCAGTTCGATCAGGTCGGGCGTGACGCGGAAATGGCCGTAATAGTCGTTCACTTCCTCCGTCAGCAGGCGGATACGATGCTGCGCGCGCTCCAGCCGCTTGGTGGTCCGTACAATCCCGACATAATTCCACATGAAGCGGCGGATCTCGGTCCAGTTCTGCTTGATCACGACTTCCTCGTCCGAATTCTCGACGCGGCTTTCATCCCATGGGCGGATTTGCGGCGGCGGGGGGAGATCGTCCCAGCAGGCGGCGATATGCTTCGCGGCACTTTCCCCGAACACGAAGCATTCCAGCAGCGAATTCGATGCAAGACGATTGGCGCCGTGCAGACCGCTTTCGCTGCATTCCCCCGCCGCATACAGGCCGGGCAGATCGGTCTTGCCGTCCAGATCGATCAGGATACCGCCACATGTATAATGTTGCGCCGGGACGACCGGGATCGGCTCCTTCGTCATGTCGATCCCAAGGCCGAGCAGCTTCTCGTGGATCGTCGGGAAATGGTGCGTGATGAAATCCGCGCCCATATGGCTGATGTCGAGATGGACGTAATCGAGCCCCAGTCGCTTGATCTCGTGGTCGATCGCGCGCGCCACCACGTCGCGCGGCGCCAATTCGGCGCGCTCGTCGAAATCGGGCATGAAGCGATAGCCCGTTTCGGGGATGAGCAACCGCCCGCCCTCGCCGCGAACCGCCTCGGTGATCAGGAAATTCTTGACCTCCAGATTGTACAGGCAGGTCGGGTGGAACTGCATCATCTCCATGTTGGACACGCGGCATCCCGCGCGCCACGCCATCGCGATGCCGTCCCCCGTCGCGCCGCGCGGCGCGGTGGAGAACAGGTATGTCCGCCCCGCCCCGCCCGTCGCCAATATCGTCGCGCGTGCGGTATACAGTTCCACCCCGCCGGTCGCGCGGTTGACGGCATAGACGCCCCACACATTGCCGCCGCCCGAATAGCGCTGCTCATGCCGGCTGGTGGCGAGATCGATCGCGACGCGGTCCGGCACCAACGTGATGTTCGGATGTGCGGTCGCCGCATTCTGCAGCGCCTCCTGCACCGCCCACCCGGTCGCGTCATCGACATGCACGATGCGGCGATGCGAATGTCCGCCCTCGCGGGTCAGGTGACGCGTATCGCCCTCCATGTTGAACGGTACGCCAAGCTCGGCCAGCCGTTCGATCGCCGCCGGCGCGCTTTCGACCACGAACTCTACGGTCGCGCGGTCGTTCAGCCCCGCGCCCGCGATCATGGTATCCTCGATATGGCTGTCGAACGTGTCGCCCGGCTCCAGCACCGCGGCGATCCCGCCCTGTGCCCAGGCGGTCGACCCCTCGTTCAGCTGTCCCTTCGCCAGCACCGTGACCTTGAAGCGATCGGCCAGGTTCAGCGCCGCGGTCAAACCGGCGGCGCCCGAACCGATGATCAGCACGTCGCTCTGGTGCCCGCTATCCGCCAATGATCGTCTCCTCCATGGGTCGCCGTCTTAGAGGCGCTGGCGCCCGCCATGACAAGACGAGCGGCGTGAAAATCCGACAGCAACCGAATGTTACGAGCCGATGCGACGAATTGAGGAACGCCATGGCGTTGCCCCGCATTTGCCGGGGGTGACTATGAGACCAAAACCGACACGTGGACAGGATCGCGCTGCACGGCTCCACCGCGAAGCGCTGAATTGCCTGGCGATCGCGGTGAAGGAAGAGGAAGTCGATCACACCGCGCAGCTGATCGACGAGGCGCTGAAACTCGCCAAAAGGTCGCGCGAATTGAGTGGCGTCGAATGAAGGCGGTTTAAGTTCGCTGACAGCCGTGGCGCAAAGGTTCAGGCGTTCGCCGCCCGCGTCAGGTTCAGGAACACGTCCTCCAGGTCGGCCTCGCGCGTCGATACGTCCACGATGCCGTACCCGTCGGCCTGTACCGCGCCCAGCACTTCCCCCGCATTCACCTTGTCCTTCGAATAGGTGATCGCCAGCGTGCGCGTGCCCTTCAGTTCGATCTTCTGGAAACAGGCATTTTGCGGCGTGACCGCAACGTCGCGATCGACCGTCACCTCGACCAACTTCTCCGTCGCCATGCCGACCAGTTCGCGCGTCGGCTTGTTGGCGATCAGCTTGCCCTGGTTGATGATCGCGATGCGGTCGCACAATTGTTCGGCTTCTTCGAGGTAATGCGTCGTCAGCACCACCGTCACGCCCTGATCGTTGAGCTGGCGAACATAGGCCCATAATTGCTGGCGCAGCTCGATGTCGACGCCTGCGGTCGGCTCGTCCAGCACCAGCACGGGCGGCGAATGCACCATTGCCTTGGCAACCATCAGCCGGCGCTTCATCCCGCCCGACAGCGTCCGCGCATAAGCGTTGGCCTTATCCTCCAGATGGACCGCGCGCAGCAATTCCATCGACCGGCGCTGGCGCTTGGGCACGCCATACAGTCCGGCCTGGATTTCCAGGGTTTCAAGCGGCGTGAAGAACGGATCAAACAGGATCTCCTGATTGACGATGCCGATCGATGCCTTGGCGTTGCGCGGGTGCGCATCCACGTCGAAGCCCCAGATTTCCGCACTGCCGCCGGTCTTGTTCACCAGACCGGCCAGAATATTGATCAGGGTGGATTTTCCCGCGCCGTTCGGCCCCAGCAGCCCGAAGATCGTGCCGCGCGGCACCTCGAAGGACACATCGTCCAGCGCGCGCTTGCCGCCCTTGTAGGTCTTGCACAGATTGGCGATCGCGATGGCGGCTTCGGTCATGCACCCGCGATAGGCCCGCGGGCCGTGTGCCTCAACCCCTCTCCCGGCCGGGCGGAAGCAATTGTGCGGTGCGTTTTCGGCTGCTATTCCCCACGCATGATCGCACCGCCCGAAACCCTCCGCGTCTCCCACAAGCGTAACGCCTGCGATGGCGCGACCGATATTGCCGGGGGCGCGACGCTCGGCCATCCGCGGGTCTTCCTCGAAATCGACGAGAGCGGCTATGTCGATTGCGGCTATTGCGACCGGCGATTCGTGTTGATCGGTGGTCCCGCCGACGGCGCCAATCAGGCGAAGTTGCACGATCACGGGGATGGCGCGGGCCTGTGAGGCGCGCTGCGGCGCTTTTACTGCCGATCGTCCTGCTTGCCGCTGCGCCCGCGCCTGAAGGAATGACGATGAAGCACGCAACGGGCACGTTCGAAGTCAGGATGACGCCCGAGGCGCAGGCCCCGGGTTCGGATCATGGCTTGCCGACCAGCCGCCTTGGAATCGCGAAGACGTTCGACGGCGACCTGACCGGAACCGCGACCGGCACGATGCTCGCGGCAGGCGAGCCTAAGCCCGGCCTTCCTGCGGGCTATGTCGCGATCGATCAGGTCCACGGTACGCTGGAAGGACGCACCGGCGGTTTCCTGCTGCTCCATCGCGGCACGATCGACCCGGCGGGCAAGGCGGACCTCAGCGTCATCATCTCACCGGGCAGCGGCACGGGCGCGCTTGCCGGAATCGCGGGCACGTTCTCGATCGAGATGAAAGAGGGCAAGCATTTCTACGACCTCGCCTACACCCTGCCCGCCCGGCCCTGACGCCTCCCGCTGACGAGCGGAACGGTCACGCCCCATTTACGGCGGCGCCCGTCACTCCTATCTTGGTGGGATGACAGCGACATCAGATCCCCGCGGCTTCCTGTATCACGACGGTCAACTGGACCCCGCAGAGGCGCAGCGCCTTACCGCGCAGGTGCTGGGCAAGGCCGATGACGGCGAACTTTACCTCCAGTACCGCAAGTCCGAGGCGTTCGGCTTCGACGACGGCCGGTTGAAGACGGCCAGCTACGATACGCAGTCCGGCTTCGGCCTTCGCGCGGTCTCTGGCGAGACGACCGCGTTCGCCCATGCCAACGAACTGTCCGCCGCGGCGATCCTGCGCGCGGGCGAGACGATGGCCCTCATCGATCCCGCGACGGGCGTGAAGGCCGGCCCCCCGCAGGGCACGAACCGCCACCTCTACACCGATGCCGATCCGCTCGATCTCGTGCCCTTCGCCGACAAGGTGAATCTGTGCCAGACGATCGACGCCGCGGCGCGCGCGCGTGATCCGCGCGTGGCGCAGGTGTCGGTCTCGCTGATGGGGTCGTGGAGCGTGGTCGAGATCGTCCGGCCCGATGGCTTCGTCGCCACGGACATCCGTCCGCTCGTCCGCTTGAACGTATCGATCGTCGTCGAACGGGACGGCCGGCGTGAGACGGGCAGCTTCGGGATCGGCGGTCGCTACCTGTATCACGACCTGATGCAGCCCGAGACGTGGAACCGCGCGATCGACGAGGCGCTGGCGCAGGCGGTCGTCAATCTCGATTCGGTCGCCGCGCCGGCTGGCGAGATGACCGTCCTGCTCGGGCCGGGCTGGCCCGGCATCCTGTTGCACGAGGCGATCGGCCACGGGCTCGAGGGCGATTTCAACCGCAAGGGCACGTCGGCCTTTTCAGGCCGGATCGGCGAACGCGTCGCGGCACCGGGTGTCACGGTGGTGGATGACGGGTCGATCGCCGACCGTCGGGGCTCGCTCAGCATCGACGACGAAGGAACGCCGACGCAGGAGAATATCCTGATCGAGGACGGCATCCTGAAAGGCTATATCCACGATCGCCTGAACGCACGGCTGATGGGCGTCGCGCCGACCGGCAACGGGCGCCGCGAAAGTTTTCAGCACGCACCGATGCCGCGCATGACCAACACGTTCATGCGCGGTGGCCGCGACGATCCGGCGGAACTGCTGTCTCGCGTCAAGAACGGTATCTTCGCCAAGAGCTTCGGCGGCGGTCAGGTCGATATCGTCTCTGGCAAGTTCGTGTTCAGTTGCACGGAGGCGTACAAGATCGAGAATGGCCGGCTCGGTGCGCCGATCAAGGGCGCGACGCTGATCGGCGACGGGCCAAGCGCACTGACCAAGGTGATCGGGATCGGCAACGACTTCGCGCTGGATGAGGGCGTCGGCATGTGCGGCAAGGGCGGACAGAGCGTTCCCGCCGGCGTCGGTCAGCCGACGATCCTGATGAGCGGGCTGACGGTCGGGGGTACCGCGGTCTAGCCGACGGGCCGGCGGTCAGGCGGTGATCGAATAGGTCGTCGCCTTGTCCGCCGTTTCGTGACGGACCAGGCCCGGCGCGTAGGACAGGACGCGGGGCGTTTTCTTTTCCGGCTCCTCCGGCGCGGTCGCGACCGGGGGTTCCGGCACGTCTCCCATGGCCGCGGGCCGCGCGGGATCGATATCCTTCTTGGCCAGTTCCACCTCGGCACCGGTCAGGCATGCATAGCCCTTGACCACGACGGGCAGGGGGAAGGCGACGGAATCGATCGACATGGTACTTTCCCCTTGATGGGAAGAGGGACGTTTCGATCGTGAAGGTCTCACATTGGATTTGCCAAGAAATTGAAGCATCGCGTTACCGCAACCGTAACGACATTTCCTGAAACGACTTGGGATCGACCGACATGAGCTTGACCGAACTCGGCCGATACAATCGCAACGAGGCGCACATCCTGGTCGGACGCCTTGAATCGGAAGGCATTCCTGCGATCGCGTTCGACGGTGAAACCAGCATCGGAGACGGGAGTTATCTGTTCATCCCCGTGCGCGTGATGGTCGATGACGACGATCTCATTCTCGCCCGCAGGATCGTCGCAGACACTGCCTGATTCTCAGGCAGATGTTCGCAACTGCACAAAATTTTACCTCTCGTTAAGATTCCAGGATGCGTTTTCGCGGCGTCGGCGCCCGATTCCGCGTCGTTTCGACTCTGGCACGACGATTGCTGTGTGATCCCCGGGACAATCAGAAGGGGGCGTGCATGAAGCTCGTCATTGCCATCATCAAACCGTTCAAGCTGGACGAAGTGCGCGAGGCGCTGACGGAGATCGGCGTTGCGGGCATGACCGTGACGGAAGTGAAGGGCTTCGGTCGCCAGAAGGGGCAGACCGAAATCTATCGCGGTGCCGAATACAGCACGAACATGGTGCCGAAGATCAAGATCGAGATCGTCTGCGCGACCGATCTCGCCGCGCGTGTCGTGGAAACGGTCCAGGCGTCCGCCAACACCGGCGCGATCGGCGATGGCAAGATCTTCGTCCTTGATGTCGGTCAGGCGGTGCGCATCCGCACCGGCGAAACCGACAACACCGCGCTGTGAGCGCCCGAGCATCTGTGGGGGTAACGATGGATTCCAAACTGAGACTGGCTGGAATATTTGGCGCGGGGGCGACGATGGTCGCCGCGCTTCCCGCCTTCGCCAACACCGTCGCCGCTGCGGCCGATGCCGCGCCTGCGATCGCGGCGGTGGTGCCGACCGATGCGATGGTCAGCAAGGGCGACGTCGCGTGGATGCTGCTATCGGCGGCGTTCGTGCTGATGATGTCGGTGCCGGGCCTTGCCCTGTTCTATGGCGGCCTGGTCCGCACGAAGAACATGCTGTCGATCCTGATGCAGGTGCTGACGATCGTCTGCGTCGCCGGTCTCGTCTGGTGCGCATGGGGCTATTCGATGGCCTTCACCAATGGCGGCAGCCTCAATGCCTTCGTCGGTGGCTTCTCGAAGGTGATGCTGAAGGGCGTCGACGCGAACACCTTCGCGGCGACCTTCTCGAATGGCGTGTACCTGCCTGAAACCGTCTTCGTCGTCTTCCAGATGACGTTCGCGATGATCACCCCCGCGCTGATCGTCGGGGCCTTCGCCGAACGCGTGAAATTCACGCCGCTGATCATCTTCGTCGTCGCGTGGCTGACACTCGTCTACTTCCCGATGGCGCACATGGTCTGGTACTGGCCGGGCCCGGACTTCACCGCCGGCTTGCCGGACGATCACGGCTATCTCTGGGGCCTGGGCGCGCTCGACTTCGCCGGCGGCACCGTCGTGCACATCAATGCGGGCATTGCCGGGCTGGTCGGCTGCATCGTGATCGGCAAGCGCGTCGGGTATCAGACGGATCCCATGCCGCCGCATTCGCTGACCATGACGATGATCGGCGCATCCCTGCTGTGGGTCGGCTGGTTCGGTTTCAACGCCGGCTCCAACCTCGAAGCCAACAAGTTCGCCGCGCTCGCCTTCATCAACACGATGACGGCCACTGCCGCCGCCGGCGTGATGTGGGCGGTGATCGAACAGGTCGTCCACAAGAAGCCGTCGCTGTTGGGCGCCGCCTCGGGTGTCGTCGCCGGTCTGGTCGCGATCACCCCGGCCGCCGGTTTCGCCAACCCGATGACCTCGATCCTGCTCGGCGGCTTCGCATCGATCTTCTGCTTCTTCTTCGTCACCACCGTGAAAAAGAAGTTCAAGTATGACGATACGCTCGACGTGTTCGGTATCCACTGCGTCGGCGGCATCATCGGGGCGCTCGGCACCGCGATCGTCGCGAACCCCGCGTTCGGCGGACAGGGCTGGATGGACTTCACCGTCCTGCCGGCGGTCCCCGGCACGTACGACATGGGCGCGCAGATCGTGACGCAGGCGAAGGCCGTGGGGCTGACGCTGCTGCTGTCGGGTGGCGTCTCTGCGATCCTGTTCCTGATCCTGAAGCACACGATCGGGCTGCGTCCTTCCGTCGAGGTCGAGCAGGAAGGCCTCGATATCAACGAACACGGCGAACGCGCCTATAATTATTGACCGGATCGGGGCGCTGGCCGGCAGAGCCGGCGCCCCCACGATGTTCCTCCTGCGGACAACCTTAGGCCGGTGCGGCAACGCACCGGCCCTTTTTTTTGGAGCAAAAAGACGTCCGGTCCCCTGCGGGATCAGGCCGGCGGCAGTCCCGGACCGTCAGCGGCTGCGTCTTCGCCCGGCCGCTCGGCCGACCGCCGCTGCCAATATCGCGCCGCCAGCGTTGCGCCGAGAATGAATCCTCCCGGCGCGAGCAGGATAACTGCCGCCAGTCCGGCCTTTTTGAGCGTATCGTTCTTGTTCACGCGTCGACCGATAGCCGATCGACCCTGAACACAACCTTCGTTTTCGCCTTGCGTGTCATCCCAGAAGAAGAAACACCCGGTGACTCGTCCCCAAGCGCCGGCAGTCACGATTGGTCGAGATGCCCGAACTACCCCAGATCCGCCGCGATGAAGTCGGCGCACCTTTCCCCGATCATGATCGACGGCGCATTCGTGTTTCCCGAAACGAGCCGCGGCATGATCGACGCATCCGCCACGTACAGCCCATCCACGCCACGCACGCGCAGCCGAGGATCGCACACCGCATCCTCGTCCGCCCCCATCCGCGCGGTCCCGACCGGATGATAGATCGTGTCCGACCGCGCCCGGATCAGCGCGTCCAGCGCAGCGTCGTCGTCGATCGCGAACGGATATCGATCGCGCGGGCCGTGCGAACTCAGCGGCGGTGTCTGGACGATGCGGTACATCGCCCGGATCCCCTGCTTCAGGAGCGTCATGTCGCGCGGATCGGTCAGGAAGGCGGGATCGATCAAAGGCGCGTCATGCGCGTCGGCGGATCGCAGCCGTACCGTGCCCCGGCTTTCCGGGCGCAAAACGCAGACATGCACGCTGAAGCCGTGCGCCTTCACCTTGGTCCGCCCGTGATCCTCCAGCACCACCGGCACGAAATGCAGCTGGATATCGGGCGCCGGCGCGTCGGCACCCACGGTCAGGAACGCGCCCGCCTCGGCAAACGGCGTCGTCATCGTGCCCGTGCGCTTGCGGAACCACTCGATCACCGCCCCCGCCATGTGCAGCGTCCCCTTCAGCGACTGTCCGAGGAAGAAGTGCCCGTCCGTCTCGAACGCACCGACGTAATCGAGATGATCCTGCAAATCGGATCCGACCGCCGCGCGATCAACGCGCACGTCGATGCCGTGCTCCGCCAGATGCCCGCCCGGCCCGATCCCCGACAGCATCAGCACCTGCGGCGTGCCGAACACGCCGCCGGCCATCACCACCGCACGCAGCGCCTTGACGATCCGCTCCTGACCGCCCTGCCGGTACGCCACGCCGCTCGCCCGCCCGTCCTCGAACAGCACGCGTTCGGCGATCACGTCCGTCCTGATGTCCAGATTGGCGCGCTTGCTGCTCAGATAGGCACGCCCGGCGCTCCATCGTTCACCGTTATGCTGCGTCACCTGGAACATACCCGCCCCGTCCTGACGCGCGCCGTTAAAATCGTCGCGGATCGGGATCTGCAGGTTGCGCGCCGCCTCGACGAATTCCAGCGATCCCGCGTGCGGCGACGTCTGGTCCCCGACGCGCAACGGGCCAGAATCGCCGTGATAGTCGTCGCCCCCGCGCGCGTTGCATTCGGCACGCTTGAATATTGGAAGCACGTCGTCATACGACCATCCGGTGCAGCCTAAAGCCGCCCAGTTGTCGTAATCCCATGCGTTCCCGCGCAGATACAGCATCGCGTTGATCGCGCTCGATCCGCCCAGCCCGCGGCCGCGCGGCTGGAAACCGGTCCGCCCGTTCAATTCGGCCTGCGGCACGGTGTCGAAGCGCCAGTTGGTCTTTTCCGTTTGGAACGGGATGAAGCCGGGAACGCGCGTGCGATACCCCGTATTGGTGCCGCCTGCTTCCAGCAGGACGACCGAATAGCGTCCGTTCTCGCTCAGCCGGCCGGCGGCGGCGCTCCCGCCAGATCCTCCGCCGACGACAATGATATCGGCTTCTTCCATTGCGCATCCCCTCTCAGGGTCCGCTGTCTTGCGGCCCATTTTTCCTTGATGATTTCCGACGTGTCGCGGCTGCCATCATGGCTCCACCCCGGCGGTTTGATCATATAGTTCAACTTGGCACGAATGCCGGGCGCTGCCCACACATCCTTCGCGATGCCGATCCATTCATGGAACGCCGCCCAGAACAGGTTGAAGCTGCCAAGATTGTGAACGATGCCGTAGCGCGGCCGATCGTCGTCGCGTTCGGGCGTGAAGGTGCCGAACATCCTGTCCCAGATGATGAACACACCGGCGTAATTGGTGTCCAGATACCGCGCATTGGTCGCGTGGTGGACGCGGTGGTGCGACGGCGTGTTCATCACCGCCTCGAACCAGGCCGGACATTTCCCAACCACCTCGGTATGGATCCAGAATTGATAGATCAGGTTGATCCCGGCGACGAACACCAGCATCGGCGGCGGAAACCCGATCAGCGCCAGCGGCAGCCGGAACAGAAACCCCAGGCTGATGAACCCGGTCCATGTCTGCCGCAGCGCAGTCGACAGGTTATAATGCTGGCTCGAATGATGGATGACATGGCTCGCCCAGAACCATCGGACCCGGTGCGCCATGCGATGGAACACATAATAGGCGAAATCGTCGATCACGAACGCGATGACGAACCAGTACCAGGCATATCCGATGTCGAAGATGCGGAACTTCCAGACCCACATGGCCATCGCGAACGCGATCCCCGCGGTCAGTCCGCCGGCGATCGTACTGCCCAGCCCGAGCGACAGCGACGTCAGGGTATCCTTCGGCTCGTAACGCGACCGGTCGCGTACGCTCGCGACGATCATCTCCACCAGCACGAGCAGGACGAAGCCCGGTACGGCATATTGGACGACGTCTGGCAGGTTCTGGGACATCATGATCCCAATTGCTTACACCCTTGTCAGCGACGCTTCCAGTGCCCGCACATCGGCTTCCAATACTCCGAACAGCAATACCCGACCAAACAAGCGTTCTCCCGTCGCGACCTTGACGCCCTCTACCGCGGTAAACAATTGCAGCGGTGGCAGCAGCCGCCGCGCCGCCACTTTGGCGCCGTGCCGCTTCAACACCGCGATCGTGCCGTTGCCCAACACTAGGGCAGCATTGCCGTCCGTGCCGACTATCGCCGCGCGTGCCTCGAACCCGGCGAGCATGTCTTCGGCCATCTCGCGTGCCCGGTCCGCACCCCCGATCCGCGCATCGCCCAGCCGCAGCATCCGCGCCACCCCGGCCAGCGCGAGGATCGCGAGCAGCGACCCGCCGATCTGCGTCCAGTCCACCTTGCGTCCGATTAGCGGCCGGAGGCGAGCGCGTCGAGCATCGCGCGGATGCCGGTCAAATCGTATCCCGCCGCCGCCGCCTTCGCCATCACCGTGTCAGGATGGTCGCCCATCTTCGCGCGCGCCAGCGCCCACAGGTTGCAACTGCGCGTTCCCGACCGGCAATAGGCTAGCACTGGTCCATCCGCTGCTTCCAGCGACTCGACCATCGCGTCCAGTTGCGGATGCGAAAAACCGGCATGCGTCACAGGGATCGCCGCATAGGACAGCCCCGCCGCCTCCGCCGCCGCGCGTACCGCATCGCCCTCCGGCTGGCCGGATTCCTCGTCATCCGGGCGGTTGTTGACGATCGCGGTAAAGCCCGCCGCCGCGATCTCCGCGATGTCTTCCGGAGTGATTTGCGGCGCGACCGAGATCGTGTCGTCGATGTGGAGGATATTAGCCATGCGTCAAGCATAGTCGAAGGGCCCGCCGAGCCAAGCCCCGTCTGTCTGAACTCGTCGGAGATCCAACGAGGGCGCCCTCCAGCCTCCGTTCGTTTCGAGCGAAGTCGAGAAACCGCCCCACATGCCGGACCACGTTTCTCGACTTCGCTCGAACCGAACGGAGGGAGCGAGAATGCGGATCACGGGAAGGAAAGCCCCGCCCCCAAAGCCGTTCGCCCTGAGCTTGCCGAAGGGCCGGGTACAAACCCCCGACCCCAAAACCTCACCCCTCCCGGATCACCTCCAGAAACGCCTCGCCATAAGCCTCCAGCTTGCGCGCCCCGATCCCGCTGATCTCGCCCAGCGCGCGCAACGTCGCGGGCCGGATCGTCGCCATGTCTCGCAGCACAGAATCGTGGAAGATCACGTACGGCGGCACGCTCGCCTCCGCCGCCAGCGTCCGCCGCCGGGCGCGCAACGCCTCGAACAAGGGATCGCCGCTCGGGTTCGCCGCGGTACCCGCGGAGCTGCCCCGCCCGCGCGTCCGCCGCTCGCGCTTGGGCGGGACGATCAGCGATACGGTCTCATTCTCTTTCAGGATGGCCCGCGCGCCGGGGCCGAATTCCAGCCCGCCGAAATCGTTCGCCCGCAACGCATCGCGCAGCAGCAATGCGCGCGCCACCGGCTTGATCAGCGCCTGCTCTTCCGCCGACGATGCTATGCCGAAGACCCCCAACGCCTCGTGACCGTTCATCAGGCTGCGCTCGCTAGAGACGCCGGTGAGCACCTGCTCGATATAGCCGATGCCAAAGCTCTGCCCCGTGCGAAACACCGCGGAGAGGAATTTCCTCGCCACCTCCGTCGCGTCGATCGCGGCGGGCGGGTTCAGGCAATTATCGCAATTCCCGCAATTTTCCGGCGCATCGTCACCGAAATGCTTCAGCAGGATACGCCTTCGGCACCCCGGCGTCTCGACGAGCGCACCCAAAGCGGTCAGCCGCGTGCGCTCGCCCGCCTGCCGCGCAGGTTCGACCTCGCCGATCCGCTGCCGCGCCTTGGCGAAATCCTCCGCGCCCCAGAACAGATGCGCCACCGCCGGATCGCCGTCACGCCCGGCGCGTCCCGTCTCCTGATAATAGGCCTCGATCGATTTGGGCAGGCCGGCATGCGCGACGAAGCGGACGTCCGGCTTGTCGATCCCCATCCCGAACGCCACCGTGGCGCAGATCACCATGTCCTCGCTCGCGACGAAATCGGCCTGGTTGCGCGCGCGGACTTGCGGGTCGAGCCCGGCATGATAGGCGCGCGTCGGCCGCCCGATCTTGGCCAGCGCCTCCGCCATCTTCTCGGTCCCCGCGCGACTCTGGACATAAACGATTCCCGCGCCCGGCGTCTCCGCGATCAGGTCGGTGATCTGGCGGGTCGTATTGTCCTTCGGGCTGATCCGGTACTGGATGTTCGGCCGGTCGAACCCGGCGACGATCATCCCCTCGCGCGGAATTCCCAGCTGGTCCAAGATGTCGGCGCGCGTATGCTCGTCCGCCGTCGCCGTCAGCGCGAGCCGCGGAACGTCCGGGAAATGGTCGAGCAACGGCCGCAGCAACCGGTAGTCGGGGCGGAAATCATGCCCCCATTCCGACACGCAGTGCGCCTCATCGATCGCGAACAGCGCCAGCTTCGCCTGGCTCAACAGGTCGCGGAACGCCCCGCCCGATGCCCGCTCCGGCGCGACGTACAATAGGTCCAGCTCGCCCCGCCGGAACCGCTTCATCGTCTCCATCTGATCGGTATCGACCGACGTCAGCGTCGCCGCCCGGATCCCGATCGCGGTCGCCGCGCGCAACTGGTCGTGCATCAGCGCGATCAGCGGCGACACGACCACGCACGTCCCCTCCAGCGCGACCGACGGTAGTTGATAACATAGCGACTTGCCCGCCCCGGTCGGCATCACCGCCAGCGTATTCTCCCCCGCCAGCACGCGGTGGACGACGTCCGCCTGCACCCCGCGGAAACCAGGAAAACCGAAGGTGGATTGCAACACGGGCAGCGGGTCGATTGGCGAAATATCGGGGGGCATCCCAGCGGACCTAGGCGGCATGGCCCCCCGCCGCAATGCCGACACACGCTAGGAAAGGCGTGGCGCGACGTGTAAATACCGGTTCATGACCGAACCGCATGATAATCCGTCCGAATATCGTTTCGAACTTGAACAGGATGGCGAGACTGCCTTCGCCGCGTATCGCATCCAGGGCGACACGATTACCTTCACGCACACGATCGTGCCCCCCGCATTGGAGGGGCATGGTGTCGCCAGCCGACTGATCGCCCATGCGCTGGGCGAGGCGCGGGGCAGGGGGCTGAAGGTCGTGCCACAATGCAGTTTCGTCGCCGCCTATATGCAGCGGCATCCCGAAACGCAGGATCTGCTCGGCTGATCCGGCCCCTCCCCACACGGAGAAGAGGCCGTACCGGATCACTTCGCGGCCGGCACTGCGTTCAGCCCGAGATAGTCGAGCATCGGGCCGACATCCGGGTCCTTGCCGTAGAACGCCTTGAACATCGGGCCGTAATCCAGCGTATGCCCGCGCGACAGGATCAGGTCGCGGAAGCGCTGGCCGTTGGCGCGCGTCAGACCACCATTGGCGACGAACCACGAATAGGCGTCGTGATCCAGCATCTGCGTCCAGGCATAGGCGTAATAACCAGCCGCATAGCCGCCGCCCCAGATGTGCGAGAAATAGCTGGTCCGGTAGCGCGGCGGGACATAGGCCGTCTCCAGCCCCATGCTCGCCAGCGTCTTGGCCTCGAACGCATCGACATCCTGCTTCGGCGCGTCGGCGGGCAGTGCATGCCACGCCATGTCGAGTTGCGCCGCCTCCTGCGCCTCGCCCGTGCTGTACCCCTGGTTGAATGTCTGCGACCGCTTGATCTTGTCGACCAGATCCTGCGGCATCGGCGCGCCCGTCTTGTAGTTCACCGCATAATGCGACAGCACCTTGGGATCTAGCGCCCAATGTTCGTTGAACTGCGACGGGAATTCCACGAAGTCGCGCGCCGTATTGGTGCCCGACAGCGACGGATAGACCTGATCCGCGAACAGGCCGTGCAACGCGTGGCCGAATTCGTGGAACATTGTCGTCACGTCGTCGAAGCTGATCAGCGCAGGGCTGCCCGCAGCAGGCTTGGTGAAGTTCGCGACGTTATAGATGACCGGCTTCGTGCCGAGCAGCTTGGACTGGCCGACGAAGTTCGACATCCACGCGCCGCCGGATTTGTTGTCGCGCTTCCAGTAATCGAAATACATCAGCCCGATCGTCGTGCCGTTCGCTTCCGACACTTCGAACACGCGGACGTCCGGATGATAGACGGGCAGGTCCTTCCGCTCCCTGAAGTTGATGCCATAAAGCTGGTTCGCGGCGTAGAAGACGCCGTCGGTCAGCACCTTGTTGATCTCGAAATACGGCTTCAGCGCGTCGCCATCCAGGTCGTACTTCGCCTTACGCACCTGTTCCGAATAGAAATCCCAGTCCCACGGCTTCAGTTCGAACGATCCGCCTGTCGCCTTGATCTGCGCCTGCAACTCGGCTGCCTCGGCCCGCTGCTTCGCGGACAAGGCCGGGCCGAACTGCTTCAGGAAGCCCAAGGCCGCAGCCGGGGTCTTCGCCATCTGGTCCTGCAACGAATAATCGGCATAGCTGGCGAAGCCGAGCAATTTCGCCTTTTGCGCCCGCAATTGCGCGAGTTGCGCGATCGTCGCGCGCGTGTCGTTCACATCGCCCTGTTCGGTGCGCGTCCAGCTTTTGTTGAACAATGCCTCGCGCGTCGCCCGGTCGGTCAAAGATGCGAGCGCGGGCTGCTGCGTCGTATTCTGCAGCGGAAGCACGAACTTGCCCATCATCCCGCGATCTTCCGCCGCCTTGGCCGCAGCGGCGATCCCGTCCACGCCCAGACCGTCCAGCTTCTTCGCATCGTCGACCACCAGCGCGCCGGCCTTCGTCCCCGCGAGCAGTTTCTGCTGGAACGCGGTCTGCAACGTGGAGATTTCGGTGTTCAGTGCACGAAGCTTCGTCTGATCGGCGGCGGACAATTGCGCACCGGCGCGGATGAAGCCCTGATACGTCACGGTCAGCAACTGCGCCTGTTCCGGCGTCAACTTCAGTGTGGCGCGCTTGTCCTGTAAAGCCTTGACCCGCGCGAACAGCTTGGGATTGAGCGTGATCGCATCGAAATGCTCGCTTAGCTTCGGCGTCACCTTGGTCTCGATGCCCTGCAGCGTGTCGTTCGTATTCGCTTGCGACAGGGCGAAGAACACCTGGCTCGTCCGGTCGAGCATCCGCCCGGCCTTCTCCATCGCAACGATCGTATTTTCGAACGTCGGTGCCGCCGGGTTGTTTGAGATCGCGTCGATCTCGGACAGATGCTCCTTCATCCCCTGCTCGAAGGCGGGCATATAATCGGCATCCTTGATCACCCGGAAATCGGGTGCCTGATAGGGCAGGGTGCTCGGCTTGGCGAAAGGGTTCGCGGTCTGCGCGCCCGCGGGCAGCGCGACGACGAGGGCGGTGGTGGCAAGCAGGCGGACGATCATGCGGTAGTCCTTGGGAAGAGAGGAATCGTGACGCTTTTCTACGGCATCGGCTGAACGGCAAGTGAAATCAGCGCGATGCCGGTATCGGAGACGATGACCGGCGCGCCCGGATATCACTCTGCCGCCAGCACCCCGTCCTCGTCCGCGCGTTCCTGTGCCTGACGGTTCCACATCTCCGCATACAGCCCGTTCCGCCGCAGCAATTGCGCGTGCGTGCCGCGCTCGACCACTTCGCCCGCTTCCAACACAACGATCTCGTCCGCATGCACGATCGTCGACAGCCGGTGCGCAATGACGATCGTCGTGCGCCCGCGTTCAATATCTTCCAGCGTCGCCTGGATCTCGCCCTCGGTACGACTGTCCAGCGCGCTGGTCGCTTCGTCCAGGATAAGGATCGGCGGGTTCTTCAATAACGTTCGCGCGATCGCGACACGCTGCTTCTCGCCACCCGACAGCTTCAGCCCGCGTTCGCCGACACGCGTGTCATACCCGTCGCTCTGCCCCTCGATGAAGGTAGAGATGGCCGCCCCGCGCGCCGCACCCTCCATCTCTGCCCGCGTCGCACCCTCTCGCCCATAAGCGATGTTATACCCGATCGTGTCGTTGAACAGCACGGTGTCCTGCGGCACGATTCCGATCGCCGCACGCAAAGACGCCTGTGTGACCTGAGCGATGTCCTGCTCGTCGATCGTGATGCGCCCGCCGGTCAGGTCATAGAACCGGTACATCAACCGCGCGAGCGTGCTCTTCCCCGCCCCCGATGGCCCGACCACCGCCAGCGTGTTCCCGGCGGGAATATCCAGATCGATCCCCTTCAGGATGCTGCGATCCTCATCATAGCCGAAGCGCACGTTCTCGAATCGCACATGCCCCTTGCCGACAACGAGAGCGGGCGCATTCGGCGTGTCGGTCACCTCGCTCGGCGTATCGATCAGGTCGAACATGCTGCCCATGTCGATCACGCCCTGCCGGATCGTGCGATAGACCATCCCCAGCAGGTCGAGCGGCCGGAACAACTGCGCCAGCAACGTCGATACCAGAACGACGTTGCCCGCGGTGAATTCACCCCGGCTCCATCCCAGCACAATCAGCGCCATGCCGAACGCCATCATCACGTTGGTGATCAACGCCTGTCCGACGTTCAACCACGCGAGCGAATTCTCGCTCTTTACCGCCGCCCCGGCATAGGCCGCCATCGCCGCATCGTATCGCTTGGCCTCGCGCTCCTCCGCGCCGAAATACTTTACCGTCTCGAAGTTGAGCAGCGAATCCACCGCATGCGCGACTGCGCCCGTATCCAGGTCGTTCATCCGCGTGCGCAGGGCCGCGCGCCAATCCGTCACCCACCGCGTGAAGGCGATATAGACGACGACCATCACCAATGTGCCCGACACCAGCCAGCCGCCGAACTTCGTCGCGAAAATACCTACCACCAGCGCCAGTTCCAGAATTGTCGGCGCGATGTTGAACAGCAGGAAATACAGCATCGTATCGATGCTCTTCGTGCCGCGCTCTACCACCTTGGTCACCGCACCCGTGCGCCGCTCCAAATGGAAGCGCAGCGACAATTGATGTAGATGGCGGAACACGTTCGCCGCCAGCCGGCGCGTCGCATCCTGCCCGACGCGCTCGAACACCGCATTGCGCAGATTGTCGAACAGAACCGATCCGAACCGTGCCGCGCCATATCCGATGACCAGTGCGAGGATCAGCGTCGTCGCGGACCGGTCACCTTTCGCCATCCCGTCCACCGCGCCCTGCAAGGCGAACGGCGCGCCGTAAACCTGTACCAGCTTGGACAGCACGACCAGCGACATTGCGCCGACGATCCGCAGCCGCAGCGACGGCGCATCCTTCGGCCATAGATAGGGCAGGAAGCGGCGTAGCGTCGGCAGCAACGGGCGCTCGGCGCTTGCAGGGTCAGTCATCGGGGGCACGGGCGATATGTAGGGTCGGTCAATCCCCCTTGAAAGCGGTTGATGGAACAAGAAAGGCGCTTCGTCGATTTTGATACTCGTAAGCGGGAGACGAAATATGGAACCGTTGTTCTTCGTCATGGCGATCATGGGCTGTTCGGACGGCAATTCGGCCTGCGCCGAGGCACGCGTCGAAACCGCACGATATGCGACGATGGCGCAATGCCGCGCAGCGATGCCGGCAGCCCTAATGCGCAACACCGATGTCGATTATCCCGTCGTTGCCGCTAATTGCCGCACGAGTGGCCATTATACGGCACAGGCAAAGACCCCCAAGCGGGGCGCCTGATCCCCAGCCGTACCGGTGGACTGCCTGCGGATCGAGCCTGCCCATTGGTCCCTGTGGAAAGCGCTGCTATCCTACCCCCGGGCCGCACAGTGCGTCCGGGGCTTGCCGATTAGATGATCTCACCCTCACCCGTTCGTGTTGCGCTTGTCGAGTCATGTCGCCGACCGCTCAACATATCCGCAATAGACGATGCGGCTTAGGTCTAATGCGCGAACCAAATCTCACCAAGGTACGTTGGATGCGCCGGGCGCTCGGCGTGGTGTTGGGCACCGTCGCGGCAATGTTCGTAATTTGGGCGATCGAACTGGTCGCACAGTGGCTTTACCCATTACCCGACACGATCGAGACCGCGAACCGCGCGGAACTCGCCGTCGTGATGGACGGCATATCGACGACAGCCAAAGCGATCGTCGTGTCAGCGTGGTTCGCGGGAGCATTCTGCGGTGCATGGCTCGCGCTCCGGATCTGCGATTGGCCATGGTCCGGTTGGATCGTCGTGATGTTCTTGATCGCGGGCGGCATCGCCAATCTCGTTGCTGTTCCCCACCCCCTCTGGATGCAGGCGGCTACCTTCGCCGCGCCGCTCGCCGGCGGCTGGATCGCGCGCCGGGTGCATCACAAGCCGTATCGCGGCGAACCGTTACTCGGCTGACGGCGGCGGGTCGGCATCCCCGTCGCGCAGCATCGGCAAGGACCAGCGAATCTGGTCACGCAGCAACGCTTCCAGCTCCTCTGCCCCCGCCGCATGCGCCGCCGCCCGCTTACGCAACAACGTCGCAAGCAAATTCGCCCGACTCTGCGGCTCGGCACGCGCCGCCCGTCCCTTCGACAGGGCGCGGGACAAGCGCAGGGAAAGCATCGTCATGGCTCTGAGTTCTAGCGGCCCGGCATGCCTGCGCCGCTAACGGACGTGGTTACCAACGCCTTGGGCATGTCATAGCGATCGGGCGGTCACCAACGCGCTATTCGGAACGGTGCGGCTTGCCCAACCAACGTATCGAATGGCATCCGGAACGAACATCCGGGCTCGCCGTTCGGTTTTCCGTCTTCAGGAAAGGTCTTGTCATGCGCATTCTCGTCCTGCCCCTGCTGGCTTTGGCCGCGGTGATGCTCGCCGCCTGTTCGGATCAGGAGGCGAAGGGCGATGCGGTGGATTTCCGTCCGCCGACCAACCAGAATCGCGCGGATTTCGCGAGTACGCTGGGATTGCGGTTCCATGCGATGGACGCGGATCGCAACGGCACGATCGAGAAAGGCGAATTGCGGGCGGACCGCGTCCCGCGGATTATGGCGATGGACGCGGACGGCGACGGCCATGTCGCGCTCGGCGAATATGAGGCGGCCCAACTCGCGCGCTTCGATGCCGCCGACACGGATAAGGACCGCGTGTTGAGCAGCGCGGAACGCGATGCTGCCGGCTGGGGCGTACGCAATCGCGCGAAGATGACGACCGGGTGAACCTGTTGAATTGCGCTGGTAATACACCGGGAAGGTTGACGACGTGGATACCGCAGCGCAGCATGATCGCATGGCCGAACTCCCCACGATCGCAAACAATCCCGACATCCGTTTCTTGGGCAAATTACTGGGGGACGTGATCCGCGCCTATGGCGGCGACACATTGTTCGAGCGGACCGAATATATACGCGCGGCGTCGGTCGACCGGTACCGCGTCAACGGTGCCACCGGCGAAACCGATCTGGGGCTCGACCGGCTGGATATCGACGAGACGCTTCATTTCGTCCGCGGGTTTATGCTGTTCTCGATGCTCGCCAATCTGGCTGAGGATCGCCAGGGCATCACTGCCGAGGAAGGTGCCACCGTCGATGCCGCGCTGAAACGGCTGGAGGCGGAGGGGATCGGCCACGACGCGGTGATGAAACTGCTGGATCACGCACTGATCGCGCCAGTGCTCACCGCGCACCCGACCGAGGTGCGCCGCAAGTCGATGATCGATCATCGCAACCGCATCGCCGCATTGATGGCGATGAAGGATCGCGGGATCGACGAAACGCCGGAGGGCGACAAGGTCGAGGAAGCGATCCTGCGCCAGATCGCCCTGCTGTGGCAAACGCGCGTGTTGCGACGCGAGCGGCTGTACGTCACTGACGAGGTTGAGATCGCGCTGAGTTACCTGCGCGACGTGTTTCTCCCGGCCCTCCCGGCCTTGTACCAGAGGTGGGACCGTGCGCTCGGATCGCGCACGCCGAGCTTCCTGCGGCCGGGCAGCTGGATCGGCGGCGATCGCGACGGCAATCCGTTCGTCACTGCGGAGTCGTTGCGCGCGGCGCTCGGCAAGGCCAGCGAGGCGGTGCTGGGCCATTATCTCGACGCGGTGCACGCACTGGGGGCCGAACTCTCCATCTCGACCGATCTCGCGCCCGCCGATGCAGGGGTCGAACGGCTGGCCGAGGCGAGCGGCGATACCGCCGCCAGCCGCAGCGACGAACCGTATCGTCGTGCGCTGTCGGGCATCTATGCCCGGCTGGCCGCGACGCATGCCAAGTTGACTGGCAAGCCGGCGCCGCGCCCTGGCCTGCTGACAGGGCAGGCCTATCCCGATCCGCAAAGCTTCCGCGCCGATCTGGTCGCGATCGCGCACGGGTTGGCGGCGGAGGACAAGGGGCCGCTGGCGACCGGCGGTGCGCTGGGGCGGCTGATCCGCGCGGTCGAGACGTTCGGCTTTCATCTGGCCACGCTCGACCTGCGTCAGAACAGCGCGGTGCACGAACGCGTCGTCGCCGAATTGCTGAAGGTGGCAGGGGTCGAGCCGGACTATCTCTCGCTCGATGAAGCGACGCGCGTCGCGCTGTTGCGGGCCGAACTGTCCAACGCCCGCCCGCTGACCAGCAGCTTCGCCGACTATTCCGAGGAGACGGCCGGGGAACTCGACATCGTCCGCGCCGCGGCGGAGGCGCATGCCCGGTACGGCGCGGGCTGCATCACCAACTATATCGTATCGATGGCGCAGTCGGTGTCCGACCTGCTGGAGATCAACCTGCTGCTGAAGGAGGTCGGGCTGTACCGCGCGGGCGAGACGCCGTCCGCCGCGATCATGGCGGTGCCCCTGTTCGAGACGATCGGCGATCTGGAGGCCGCGCCTGGCATCATGACCGAGTGGCTGGCCTTGCCGGAAACCGCCGCGATCGCGGGGAAGCGCGGGCATCAGGAAGTGATGATCGGCTATTCGGACAGCAACAAGGATGGCGGGTACCTTACCTCCACCTGGAGCCTGTCAGTCGCCTCCACCGCCTTGAAACCGGTGTTCGAGCGCGCGGGGATCGGAATGCAATTGTTCCACGGACGCGGCGGCGCGGTGGGGCGCGGCGGCGGTTCCAGCTTCGCTGCAATCCGCGCGCAGCCGTTCGGCACGGTGCAGGGCCGCATCCGCATCACCGAGCAGGGCGAGGTGATTGCGGGTAAATACGGTACGCGCGAAAGTGCGATGGTCAACCTGGAGGCGATGGCGTCCGCGACCCTGCTCGCCAGCCTGGAACCCGATCAATTGTCGGCGGCCGACACGAAGCGGTTCGGCGCGGCGATGGACGAACTGTCCGGCGCGGCGTTCCGCGCCTATCGCGATCTCGTCTATGGCGACGATGCCCAAGGGTTCCGCACCTTCTTCCGGCAGATGACGCCGATCGTCGAGATTTCGGGGCTGAAGATCGGAAGCCGGCCGGCCAGCCGGACGAAATCGGACCGCATCGAAGATCTGCGTGCGATCCCCTGGGTCTTCAGCTGGGCGCAGGCGCGCACAATGCTGCCGGGCTGGTACGGCGTGGGTCAGGCGCTGGCGGGGTTCGGGGATAAGGGATTGCTGCGCGAGATGGCGGAATGCTGGCCGTTCTTCGCCGCGTCGCTCGCCAATATGGAACAGGTGATCGCCAAGTCCGATATGGGCATCGCCGCACGCTATGCTGCTCTGGTCGAGGACGACACGTTGCGTGGTACGATCTTCGGGCGGATCGAGGCAGGGTGGAACCAGGCGCACGATGGTTTGCTGGATGCGACCGGCCAGACGCGATTGCTGGAGAAACATGCCGCACTCGACGCGTCGATCCGGCTGCGTCTACCCTATATCGAGCCGTTGAACCTGTTGCAGATCGAATTGATCAAGCGCCGTCGCGCAGGCGATGCCGACGAACGGATCGGCGAAGGTATCCTGCTGTCGATAAACGCCATCGCGACCGCACTGCGCAATTCGGGCTAAGCCTACCCGCCCGGCACCATCCGCTGCAATTCTTTATCACCGTCCATCTGGTGCTTCAGCGCGCCGGCGATGTGCAGCAGGAGCAGCGCGTAGAGCAGCCATTGCAGCAGGCCGTGCGCCGCACCGAACGTGTCGTGCACCTGGTCGCGCAGACCCGGTTCCAGGTTCATGATGAAGCCGATGCGCGGAAATTCGAAAGTGCCGAACCAGTACATCGGCGTCTCGGCAGCGTTCTTGTATGCAGAATCCATGATCCATCCGGTCAGCGGCATCGCGAACAGGATCAGGTACAGGCCCCAATGGACAAGGTGCGATGCGGTCCGTTCCCATCCCTTGTAGCTAACTGGATAGGCCGGCGGCGTATGGGCGAGCCGCCACAACAGCCGCAGGATCGCGAGGCCCAGCAACGTAACGCCGATCGACTTGTGCGTATCGATTGCCGGTCGGACATTATCGTCGGCGAAGGTCGGCCAGAGCCAGGCGAGCGCGACATTGACGACGATGCCGACCGCCATCACCCAATGCAGCAGCATCGCAATCTTCGTATAGCGCGTGACGTGCATGCATGGTCCCCCGGCGTGTTTCGCAAAGCGCTAGTGAGATGCGCCAGGCAGCGCTAGAGGGACGAGCATCTTTCCTCCCGAAAGCGCCGCACTCCGATGATCCAGACCTTGGCGGGCGAAACCCTCGCCCGTGCCTTCGCGGCGCAATCGCCCAGGCTGAAGCCGCGCCGCGTCGGCATACCGAGCCGCCTTGTAAGCTTTGGCGTATTCGCAATTTTCGCCGCATTGATCGCGCAGGCGTTCCTGCGTCAGGGGATCGCGGTCTGGGCGGTCGGGATCGCCTATATCCTCTACGATACCGCCCTGCTTGTATTTACTGCATGGCGCATCTGGCCGCTGCGCAACGGCGCGATCGTACCGCCCGCCAGTGACGCACGGCCGCAATTCGCGGTGATCGTCGCCGCGCGGAACGAGGCGGCGGTGATCGACGTGACGATCGACCGGCTGGCGGCGCAAGCCGACGCACCCGACGTCATCCTGATCGCCGACGATGGATCGAACGACACCACGCCCGAGGTATTCGCGGAAAAATACGGTCTGCGACCGCCACCGTTCGGAATCATCAGCCCGCCCAGCCCGGTGCTCCCCTCACTCCGCTGGTTGCGGCTGCCGCACGGCGGGAAAGCGCGCGCGCTGAACGCGGCGATGCTGGAAATCACCGCCGAGGTTATGTTGACGGTCGATGCCGACACGTTGTTGGAACCCGGCGCGATCGCTGCGATGCGCGCCGCCTTTGCCGCCGAACCCGAACTGGTGGCCGCGACCGGTGTGATCCGCCCGATGTGCGGCCCGGACTGGCAGGGAAGAGTGTTCGAGTGGTTCCAGACCTACGAATATGTTCGCAACTTCCTGTCGCGCCACGCTTGGGAAAAACAGCACAGCCTGTTGCTGATATCCGGGGCATTCGCCGCGTTCCGGCGCGACGCGGTGGTGACGGTCGGCGGCTTCGATCCCGATTGCATGGTCGAGGATTACGAGCTGATCCACCGCCTGCATCGCCACGCTGCCAACGAAGCGCTCGACTGGCGCGTCCGGGTGATCGGGCGGGCGATCGCGCGGACCGACGCCCCGGCGACCTTGCCCGCATTCCTGCGCCAGCGCCGTCGCTGGTTCGGCGGGTTCCTTCAGACGCAATATTGGAACCGCGACATGGTCGGCCATCGCAGCTTCGGGCAACTCGGCACACAGATGCTGCCGGTCAAGGCGCTCGACACGGTGCAGCCGATCTACGGGCTTGCCGCCTTCGCGATCCTGATCGTCGTACTGGCAAGTGGACGATTTCACATCGTGCTGCCGATCCTGATGATCATGCTGACGAAGATCGCGATTGACCTGAGTTTCCATCTGGGATCGTTGCGCCTGTATGCGCGCTGGACCGGGCAGGAAGACGGTTTGCGGTGGGGGCCGGCGTTGATCGCGGCGATCCTGGAGCCGTTCACGTTTCAGCTGTTCCGCCATATGGGCGCGCTGCTCGGCTGGGGCGCATTCCTGACTGGAAAGGAAAACTGGACGGCGCAAAGCCGCAGCGCGATCCGGGCCTCGCGCGGGGTATCGGGCGACGTGATCTGACGCCGTCGGGTCCGAATTGAAACGGACCTGCCGACATTGGGGGGCCGGCAGGTCCGAGTTACGCTACGCGTACAGCCGGGCGCCACAGAGGGGCGGGCACCCGATACTCACCTCTCCTGCGGGAGCGGCAAGTGGAGATACGGGCGCGCCGCCTCTGCGGATGCAGCACGCCGCGTACCTTTTTCAGACTGTCCCGTGCGAGACGTCGGTTCAGGGCATCAACACGGTATCGATGACGTGGATCACGCCATTCGACTGGTTGACGTCGGCAATGGTGATCTTGGCCATCCCGCCCTTGGCATCCATCACGCCCCAGCCGGTGCCCGACTTCATGAACGTAACTGTGCCGCCATTGACGGTGGTATAGGTCGCCTTGCCCATATGCTTGGCGGCATTGGCCTTGATCGCAGCCGCGCTAATCTTGCCCGGAATGACGTGATAGGTCAGGATCCCGGTCAGCGTCGCCTTATTTTCCGGCTTCACCAGCGTCTCGACCGTACCGGCCGGTAGTTTTGCAAAGGCGGCATTGGTCGGCGCCAGCACGGTGAACGGGCCCGGACCCGACAGCGTCTCGACTAGGCCGGCCGCCTTGACCGCGGCGACCAACGTCGTGTGATCCTTCGAATTGACGGCATTCTCGACGATGTTCTTCGTCGGGTACATCGCCGCGCCACCGACCATCGGGTTGCCCTTTGCGAAGGCGAGGGTGGACCCGCCGGCAACGACCGCGACGGCAAGGATCGACGCGCGAAGCGTCTTGTTCTGGGTGAAGATCATGGGGCTCTCCTGCTTATTAGTCCGCAAGCTTGCGGATTGCGGGCAGGTACGGGCGAAGGACCGATCCGGATGCAGCTCAGACCTGCGACAGTGTTCCCTTGGCCACGACCGGGCCCTGCGGCAGGCCGGTGGGCGATCCGCCGACCGCTTCCAGCGAGACGGCGAGCGTCGCCCCAGCCGCAAGCAGCGCACGGTGCGCGGTACCGACGGTCAGCGTCGTACCGCCCTTGCCGCGCAACAAGCCGAGCGAGCGCGGCGTGGCGTCCGCTCCGATGATCCACAACTCGGCGCTTCGGTTCGAATCGGCGAGTGCGGCTTCCGTCAGGCGCAGGCCGCCGGTCGCCGGATCGTAGATCGCCGTCACCAGCGTGCTCGGCGCGTCCGGAACCGCGGCGGTGTCCGGCGCGATTGCCGCTACCAGCATCTTCGCGGGCAAGGCGGCAACGATCGCGGGGGGCGCGGGGCGCGGTTCGGACACGGGCGACGGGCGCAGCAGTACGACCAGCAGCAGGCTCGCCGCGATCAGGCTCGCGACCGCTGCGATGCCAGGCCATAGCAGCCCGGTGCGGCGCGCCGGTTCGACGGCGGGCGCAGCAGGGGAATCGATTGACCGTTCGATCCGCGCGAACACGCCGCCGGACGGGATCATCTCGGGCCACAGGTCGAACAATTGCGCCAGTCGCGTCCGCCACGCCTCGACCGCCTGCGCGAATCCCGGATCGGCAAGCACGCGCCGCAACGCCTGTGCCCGCTCATCCCCCTCGATCAGGCCAAGCGCCAGTTCAGCGGCGGCCATGTCGGGATCGGGACCGTCCGGGTTGCGGTCTTCGGCGGCAGGCGGGAGCATATCGTCGCTCATACGCCGAGACACTCCTTCAGCTTGAGGAGACCGCGCCGCACCCAGCTTTTCATCGTACCCAGCGGCACGTTCTGCCGTTCGGCAAGATCGGCATAGGTCGCGCCGTCGAAGAAAGCGGTGCGGATCGCGTCACGCTGCCGTGCCTCAAGACCATCGAGGCAGACATGCAGCCGGCGCGCCTCCTGGTCGGTTTCGATCGCATCGCTCGCCAAGGGCGCGCGATCGGCAATCTCCGGCGCATCGTCGATCGGGCTGGCGCGGCGGATCTTCTGCGCGCGTTGCCAGTCGATCGCGCGGTTGCGCGCGATCGTGGCGAGCCACGTGATCGGGCTGGCGCGTGAGGGCTCATAGGCCCCGGCGCGCTTCCAGATCGTTAGATACACGTCGTGCAAAACATCTTCCGCCGCTTGTCGTTCGCCGCAGATACGGAAGGTGATACCGAATAGTTTCGCAGACGTAAGCGTATACAATTCGCGAAACGCCTGACGATCCTCGTCCCCGGTTCTGACGAGCATGTCGGTCAGGTGCGCTCGCGCCGCCGCCGCCGCCCGTTCCGTATCGGTCTTGGTTCCGATCGGTTCGGCTGGTCGCGAGTTCGTCACAGATCGTCTTGCTACATTGCCTTACGGCGAACGGCAATCATTGCCTTACGGCGAACGGCAATCGCTCGATCGCGGCATCGGAAGAGCGCCTGCGATCAACGCGTGCCGGCAGACCGGCATAGCGATTCCACGGTGGCGTTATGGACGCGCTTTGCGTAAGAGCCGCCGCACACGCCGGGCTGCCTCAAGGAAACACCGCCGAGCATGCGTATCGCCATCGCATCCGATCACGCTGCTTTCGATTTGAAGGCGGTTCTTGTTACCTGGCTGTTGGGGCAGGGGCATGACATTGTCGATCTTGGGCCAGACAGTGCGGACCGCGTCGATTACCCCGATTTCGGATACCGGCTGGCGAATGCCGTAGCTGCGGGGGGCGCCGATCGCGGCGTCGCCTTGTGCGGGTCGGGCATCGGTATCTCGATCGCGGTCAACCGCAATCCCGGCATACGCTGCGCGCTGGTCGGCGAGCCGTTGTCCGCGGCGCTCGCCCGCGAGCATAACGATGCCAACGTCATCGCGATGGGCGCACGTCTGACGGGCGAGGATATGGCCAAAGCCTGCATCACCGCTTTCCTGACCACCGATTTTGCCGGCGGCCGCCATTCGGGGCGGGTCGACAAGTTAAGCCATCCGCAGTTCGAGGAGCTTCCAGCATGAGCACCAATCCGCAGCCACTGAACGACGTCCAGCCGGACGGCTTCTTCACTCGCAGCCTGGCCGAGTCCGATCCCGCAATCTTCGCCGGTGTCGCGCACGAACTGAAGCGCGAACAGACGCAGATCGAACTGATTGCGTCCGAGAATATCGTTTCCAAGGCGGTGTTGCAGGCGCAAGGGTCTGTCTTTACGAACAAATATGCCGAAGGCTATCCCGGCAAGCGTTACTATCAGGGCTGCGCGCCCTCGGACGAGGTGGAGGCGCTGGCAATCTCGCGCGCCTGCGAACTCTTCGGCTGCGGTTTCGCCAACGTGCAGCCGCATTCGGGCGCACAGGCGAACGGCGCCGTGATGCTGGCGCTCGTCAAGCCGGGCGAGACGATCCTCGGCCTCAGCCTCGATGCCGGCGGACACCTGACGCACGGCGCGCGGGCGGCGATGTCGGGCAAGTGGTTCAATGCTGTGCAATACGGCGTCGATCCGGTTACGCACCTGATCGATTTCGACCAGGTCCGCGCGCTGGCGCAGGAACATAAGCCGAAGCTGATCATCGCCGGTGGATCCGCCTATCCGCGCCAAATCGACTTCGCGAAATTCCGCGAGATCGCCGACGAGGTGGGTGCCTATTTCATGGTAGACATGGCGCACTTCGCCGGAATCGTCGCGGCGGGCCATCACCCCTCGCCGCTGCCGCACGCGCATGTCGTGACGACGACGACGCACAAGACGCTGCGCGGCCCGCGCGGCGGCATGGTGCTAACCAATGACGAAGCGATCGCCAAGAAGATCAACAGTGCGGTATTCCCCGGTCTGCAGGGCGGGCCGCTGATGCACGTGATCGCGGCCAAGGCGGTCGCGTTTGGCGAGGCGTTGCAGCCCGATTACAAGAGCTACATCGCCGCCGTGGTCGAGAATGCGAAGGTGCTGGCCGCGACGCTCAAGGAGCGCGGGGCGGAAGTCGTTTCGGGCGGGACCGACACGCATCTCGCGCTGATCGACCTGACCCCGTTGGGCGTGACCGGCAAGGATGCGGACGAGGCGCTGGAACGCGCCGGCATCACCTGCAACAAGAACGGCATTCCTAACGATCCGCTGCCGCCGACAAAGACCAGCGGCATCCGCGTCGGATCGCCGGCGGGCACGACGCGCGGCTTCGGCCCCGCGGAATTCCGCGATATCGGCAACATGGTCGCCGACGTGCTCGATGGTCTGCGTCAGAAGGGGGAAGCCGGCGATCCGCAGGTCGAGGCGGAGGTGAAGGAACGAGTTGCCGCATTGTGCGCTCGGTTCCCGATCTATCCCGAAGGACTGTGACATGACCGATCCGAATACAAACATCGACAAGCCCCTGGGCAAGAGCATGGCGAAATGGGCGGCACTCGGCGCCGTAGTGGCGATCCCGGTGCCGTTCGTCGGCCCGATCATCGGTGCGGCGGCCGGGGCTGGATACGCCTATCTCAAGGCGAAGAAGAAGGTTTGAATGCGCTGCCCATTTTGCGGACATGAAGACAGCCAGGTAAAGGATTCCCGTCCCACCGACGACGGTGCCGCGATCCGGCGCCGTCGCCAGTGCGAGGGCTGCTCGGCACGGTTCACGACGTTCGAGCGCATCCAGTTGCGCGACCTGTACGTGCTGAAGAGCGAAGACAAGCGCGAGCCGTTCGACCGCGAGAAACTGTTGCGATCCGTATCGATCGCGGCACGCAAACGGCCGATCGACGCGTTGCGGCTGGAAAAGCTCGTTTCCAGCATCCAGCGTCAGCTGGAAACGCAGGGCGAGAATGAAATTCCCTCCAAACGCATCGGCGAACTGGTGATGGAAGGGCTGAAGGGTATGGATTCGGTCGCCTATATCCGCTTCGCGAGCGTCTATAAGGATTTCCGCGAAGCGCGAGATTTCGAGGAATTCGCCGGCAGCGTAACCGAAGTGGGCAAGAGTTGAGGGGCGTCGGTTTCGATCGCGCCCCACCCCCCGTCATCGTGCTGGTCCGCCCGCAACTGGGCGAGAATATCGGCAAGGCGGCACGGGCGATGCTTAATTTCGGGTTGATCGAGATGCGGCTCGTAACGCCGCGCGACGGCTGGCCCAACCCCTCGGCCGGGCCAGCCGCGAGTGGTGCGGACATCGTGCTGGAACAGGCGCGCGTCTATGACAGAGTCGCGGATGCCGTTGCCGACTGCACGCACGTCTATGCGACCACGGTGCGCAAGCGCGGCGTGACCAAACCGGTCGTGACGCCGGAACAGGCGGGACGTGCGATCCACGCGTCCGCGGGGCGAACCGCCATCCTGTTCGGGCCGGAACGTTCGGGGCTGGAAACCGACGACGTGGCGCTCGCACGCGAAATCATCACGGTGCCGATCAACGCCGAATTCGGGTCGCTGAACCTGGCACAGGCGGTGATCCTTGTTGCATACGAATGGTCAAAGGGCGTCGAACTCGCCTCGCCCCCCGAAACCGACCTGCCGCTCCCCGCGCCTCAAGAGGAACTGGAAGGAATGATCGGGCAGTTGGACGCGATGCTAGAGGCGGCGCACTTCTTCTATCCCCCGGCGCGTACCCCTGTTACGAAGCGTACGTTACGGACATTGCTGACCAAACCCGGCTGGTCGAGCCAAGAGGTGCGCACGTTTCGCGGCGTGCTGAGTGCTTTGTCGGGGAAGAAGGGCCCTAAAGGACCGCTGGCTTAACGCCGGTCGAACGCGGCCAATTCATAGGCGATCGAGGCCTCGACCAGATCGTCCCACAACCGTGCGATCGCTTCGGCGGGAAGGCCGGACTGCTCCGCTGCTGCCCGGGCGTTGTCGATGACTTGGGCTTTGCGCGCCTCGTCGCGGACTGCGCTGCGATCGGGCTTGATGCGGGCGGCGGCGTCCATATAGGCGAATCGCCGGGCGAGCAGGACGACGAGGTCCCGATCGACCTGGTCCACGCCCGCGCGCACCTCGGCCATCGTGGTGCAGTCGCGGGCGGGCAGGATCGTGTCGCTCATGCCCAATCCTTTGTCGCAGCCCTTCGGTCCTGTCCAGCGTGCGTCGGTCCAACTTGACTCTTGCCGGGCGCGCGGCTAACCGCCCGCCATTCGCAAATGGCTCCGCACCCCGGTGAAGCGGCGGCCCCGATTCCGATCCTCGATCGGACGGAGCGATGACCGGGTATCGATCAGTTTAGCCGTCACACGCGAAGCCGGTCTTGTTATTGGCAATTGCAAAGGTAATTTCACATGTCGAAGCGTTCCAGCGCAAAGCATAAGCTCGATCGCCGTATGGGCGAGAATATCTGGGGCCGTCCGAAGTCCCCGGTGAACAAGCGCGAATACGGCCCCGGCCAGCATGGCCAGCGGCGCAAGGGCAAGGTCAGCGATTTCGGTATCCAGCTGCGCGCCAAGCAGAAGCTGAAGGGCTATTATGGCGACGTGACCGAGAAGCAATTCCGCGCCTGCTACACCGAAGCCGCCCGCATGAAGGGCGACACCGGCCAGAACCTGATCGGCCTGCTCGAACAGCGCCTGGACATGATCGTGTACCGCGCGAAGTTCGCGCCGACGGTGTTCGCGGCACGCCAGCTCGTCTCGCACGGCCACATTCGCGTCAACGGCGTGAAGTGCAACATCGCGTCGCGTCGCTGCTTCCCCGGCATGGAAATCACGCTGGGCAGCAAGGCGAAGGAAATGACGCTGGTGATGGAAGCGCAAAGCCTCGCCGAGCGCGAAATTCCCGATTACGTCGCACCGGACGGCAATGCCAAGGTCACGTTCACCCGCGTTCCGACGCTGGACGAAGTACCTTATCCGGTGAAGATGGAACCGAACCTTGTTGTCGAGTTCTACTCGCGTTAAACCCGCGGGAGGGATCAGCCGGTCGGCATCGACACGGTTGCGATACCAGAAAGGGCGGTCCGGCAGCGGGCCGCCCTTTCTCGTTCGTGGACAAGCCCGGTCAGCATTGTAAGAGACCGCATCCGCTTTTTCGGGAGCTTAGCCAATGCGTCCAGCCGTGTTCCTTGCCTCCACCGTGATCGTCCTGTCCCCCGCCGGCGCACAGGATATGCCGAAGCCCGCCATTTCGGTCGAAACGCTGAAAACGGTTACGCAGACCTTGTCGTCCGACGCCTATGAAGGCCGTGCGCCCGCGACGCCTGCGGAGGACAAGACCGCCGCTTACATCGTCGAACGCTTCAAGCAGGCGGGATTGAAGCCCGGCAACAAGGGGAGCTGGTTCCAAGACGTGCCGCTGGTCGAGATCACGGCCAGCAATGTGGCTCCACTGACCGTCACCGGGGGCAAGTCTCCGGTTTCGGCCGAATATCGCAAGGATCTGGTCATTGCGACGTACCGCGTCACGCCGAACGTCGCGATCAGGGACAGCGACATGGTGTTCGTCGGCTACGGTATCGATGCGCCGGAGCGCGGCTGGAACGATTATGCGAGCGTCGATGTGAAGGGAAAGACGGTCGTCATCCTGATCAACGATCCCGACTGGCGAACGATGACGCTGGACGGTCCGTTCGGCGGCCGTGCAATGACCTATTATGGGCGTTGGACGTACAAGTTCGAGGAAGCGGCGCGGCACGGCGCGGCGGCGGCTATCATCGTCCACGATACCGAACCGGCCGCGTACGGATGGGGTGTCGTGCAATCGAGCTGGACTGGGCCGCAACTGGAACAGGATACGCCGGGCGATCATATGGACCAGTCGCAGGCGATCGGATGGATTCAGAAGGCCGTTGCCGAGGCAGTGTTCGCTAGTGCCGGCAAGGATTTTGCCGAGCTGGCCAAGGCGGCATCGATCAAGGGATTCAAGGCGATCCCGCTGGGTGTGAAGGCGTCCGTATCGTTCACCAACACGATCCGGCGTCAGGCGTCGAAGAACGTCATCGGCGTCCTGCCCGGTACGACGAAGCCCGACGAGGTCGTGCTATATTCCGGTCATTGGGATCATCTGGGCCGCTGCGATGCAGTGAATGGCGACGACATCTGCAACGGTGCAGTCGACAATGCCACGGGCATCGCCGGGCTGGTGGCGCTGGCCGAGGCGAGCGTGAAGGCTGGACCCGCCAGGCGCAGTCAGGTCTTCCTGGCGGTCACGGCGGAGGAGTCGGGACTGCTCGGCTCCAAATTCTATGCCGAGAACCCAGTCTATCCGCTGAACAAGACAGTCGGCGGGGTCAACATGGATGGGTTGAACGTGATCGGAAAGGCGAAGGATTTCGTTCTGGTCGGCGCGGGCAAATCCGAGCTGGAGGATCTGGTGAAGCCGCTGGTCGCCGCCGAGGGACGCGTGATCACGCTGGAGGCCAATCCGGAACGCGGTTCCTATTACCGGTCGGATCATTTCAGCTTCGCCAAGCTGGGCGTGCCGATGCTGTACGGCGAAAGCGGTGAGGATCTGGTCGTCGGCGGGACCGCGGCGGGCAAGGCGGCGACCGAGGATTATGTCGTCAACCGCTACCACAAGCCGCAGGATGAATATAATTCGGCGTGGAAGTGGGACGGTGCGGTGTCCGACCTGAATATCTATTACGCGCTCGGCCACGGATTGGCGGAACGCGACACATGGCCGAACTGGTATCCATCCGCCGAATTCCGCAAGGTGCGCGATGCCAGCCGGGTGGGATCGAAGTAGAATGACGAAGCAATTGGTGCAGCCGGCGGAATGGGCGCGGCACAAGGCGGTGTGGATCGGTTTCCCCAGCCATCCCGATCTGTGGGTCGAGGATCTGGCGCCAGCGCGCGAGGAAGTCGTGGCTTTCGCCCGCGCGGTGCATGCGGAAGGGCGCGGCGAACGCGTCATCCTGGTTGCCGCGGACGAGGAAGCGGGCAGTGCCGCGCGTACGATGGCAAAAGGTATCGCCGATGTCGTGATCGAGCCGTTTGGTGACATCTGGCTACGCGATACCGCGGCGATCGTGCTGAACGACGGTACGGCGCGCGATTTCCGCTTCAACGGCTGGGGCGGTAAATACGACCTTCCCGGCGACGACGATATCGGCCAGCGGCTGGCGGCGCGGCGGCATATCCACGCCGAATCCTGCGACTGGATCCTGGAAGGCGGCGCGATCGATAGTGACGGCACGGGCCGCGTCGTGACGACTGAGCAGTGCCTGCTGAACCACAATCGCAATCCCGGCCTGTCCAAAACGGATATCGAGGCGAGGTTGCTGTCCGATCTGGGGTTCACCAGCGTGATCTGGCTCGGCGAAGGATTGATGCACGATCATACGGACGGGCATGTCGACAATCTCGCGCGGTTCGTCGGACCGGGCAAGCTGGCCATTCCGCAGGCGGCGGAAAACGATCCCAACTGGCTGGTTTATCAGCATGCCGCGCGCGACGCGGCGCTGCACGACGATTTGGAGATCGTGACGATTCCCTCGCCCGGCCGCGTACTGCGCGACGAGGAGATCGTGCCGGCAAGTTATATGAACTTCTATATCGGCAATGCGAGCGTGGTCGTGCCGCAATATGGCGCGCCAAACGATGCGGCGGCGGTCGCGGCGATCCAGGCGCTGTTCCCTGACCGTCAGGCGATCGGGCTGCATGCCGATCACATCCTGACCGGCGGCGGCAGCTTTCACTGCATCAGTCAGCAGATCCCGGAATAGTTTCGTCTTCACGACCGATGAAGATCGAGCCGGATGCTCGCATTTCGGAACACTGTCTTGCGCTACCCGTCCTTCGACAAGTTCAGGACGAACGGGTGGTTGGGGGGCGGCAGCATGTCGTTATGCTTTAGTGGAAGTCGCGCGATTTCGGGATGATCCGCACATCGCGCGGGTGGCCATGCCGCGGCGTATCGCGTCCCTGTGCCCCGCCACGCGACTCTTCGCGAGAGGAGGTGCGCGGCGGATCGTCATGGCGGGAGGGCAGGGGGTGTTCGAAAGCATCGGATCGCAACAGGCGGATCTTCGCCTTGTCGAGATCGGACAGGTGATCCAGCAGGTCGGTCCGATCGATCACCCGCGTCGCCATCAGGTGGACGACATTGCCTTCCAGCGGACCGGCGCGCTGTACATTACCCTCCACCTCCATCAGCCGCGCGGCCATTACCTGCCGGCGGAAACGTTCGAACATCCGCGCCCACAGGACGATGTTGGTCACCCCGCTTTCATCCTCGATCGTGACGAAGATCGCATTGCCGTTGCCGGGGCGCTGACGCACCAGCACGATACCAGCCGTGCGGACGCGCAAGCCGTTGCGCGCAGCGGACGTCTCGGCACAGCTCAGCACGCCGTCGGCCTTCAGGATCGGACGCAGGAACGACATCGGATGTGCCTTCAGCGACAGGCGCGTCATCTGGTAATCGGCGACAACATGCTCGGCCTGCGACATGACCGGAAGCTCGGCATCGGATTCCGTCCCCAGTTCGGCCGCCTCCGCCGCGGCGAACAGCGGCAGGGAGGCGGCGGGCGTGCGCCGCACCTCCCACAAGGCGTCGCGTCTTCCGAGCCCGATCGATCCGAACGCATCCGCATCGGCCAGTAGACGCAGTGCGCGTTCCGGCAGGCGGGCACGGCGGGCCAGGCTTTCGATCGAGATGAAGGCGCCATCCGCCCGCGCGATCACCAGCGCCTCCGCCCAGGCCGGCCGGAATCCGGTAATCTGTCGCAGTCCGAGACGCAGTGCGAGATCGGCGGCGGTCGGCTCCAGCGTACAATCCCACTGGCTGGCATTCACGTCGATCGCACGGACCGCGACATCGTGCTCCACCGCATCGCGCACGATCTGCGCCGGGGCGTAGAAGCCCATCGGCTGCGAATTGAGCAGTGCGCAGGCGAATACCGCAGGCTGATGGCATTTGATCCAGGACGATACATAGACCAGACGTGCGAACGACAAGGCGTGGCTTTCCGGAAAACCGTACGATCCGAACCCCTTGATCTGTTCGAAGCAGCGCCGCGCGAATTCCTCTTCATAACCGCGCACGGTCATGCCCCCGATCATCTTCTTCTCGAAATGCTCCATCCCGCCGACATGGCGAAACGTCGCCATCGCGCGGCGTAGCTGGTTCGCCTCGCCGGGTGTGAACTTCGCCGCGACGATGGCGAGCTTCATCACCTGTTCCTGGAACAGCGGCACGCCCTTCGTCTTGTTGAGCAGGTCGTACAATTCGCTCGCCGGGCCATGTTCGGGGCTGGGTGAGGGATAATAGACCTTCTCGGTCCCGGCGCGGCGGCGCAGATAGGGATGCACCATATTGCCCTGGATCGGACCCGGCCGGACGATCGCGACCTGGATCACCAGATCGTACAGTTCGCGCGGTTTCAGCCGTGGCAGCATGTTCATCTGTGCACGGCTTTCAACCTGGAACACGCCGATACTGTCGCCCTTGCACAGCATGTCGTAGGTCGCCGCGTCCTCCTGCGGGATATTGGCGAGATCATGATCGCCCCGGCCATGCTCGCGCATCAGGTCGAAGGCTTTCTGAATGCAGGTCAGCATGCCGAGCGCGAGGATATCGACCTTCATCAATTGCAGCGCGTCGATATCGTCCTTGTCCCATTCGATGAACGTCCGGTCGGCCATTGCGCCATTATGGATCGGCACGGTTTCGTCGAGCCGATCCTCGGTCAGGACGAATCCGCCGACATGCTGCGACAGGTGGCGGGGGAATTTAAGTATCTGTTCGACCAAAGTCTTCAGCCGGGCGATTTCCGGGCTGTGCAAATCGAAGCCCGTCTCCGCGAAACGGCGTTCCTCGATCGCATCGGCGAAGCTGCCCCATACCGTACTGCTGATCCGGCTCGTTACGTCCTCGGTCAGGCCGAGCGCCTTGCCCACTTCGCCGACCGCACTGCGTGGCCGGTAATGAATCACCGTCGCGGCGATTCCGGCGCGGTGCCGCCCGTACCGGTCGTAGATATATTGCATGACCAGTTCGCGGCGTTCGTGTTCGAAATCGACATCGATATCCGGCGGCTCGTCCCGCTCGCTCGACACGAAGCGCGAGAAAAGAAGGTCGTGCTCCATCGGATCGACCGACGTGACGCCCAGCAGGAAACACACCACCGAATTCGCCGCTGACCCGCGCCCCTGACACAGGATCGGCGGATCGACGGAGCGGGCATAGCGGACCACGTCGTGCACGGTGAGGAAATAACAGGCGTAATTCCGTTCGCGGATCAGCCCGAATTCCTCATACAACAACCGGCAAAGCTTGCCCGGAAGCCCCTCCGGATAGCGTTCCACCGCCGCGAGCAGGACGAGATGCTGCAGCCAGTCCTGCGGATCGTAACCGTTGGGCACGGGTTCGTGCGGATATTCGTATTTCAGATCGTCCAGCCTGAAGTCGATCCGGTCGAGAAAGGCGATAGTCTCTGCCACTGCCGATGGACGATCCTCGAACAGGCGCAGCATCTCGTCGCCTGATTTCAGATAACGCTCCGCATTCGGCCGCAGGATGCGACCGGCCTGCTGCACCTTCACGCCCGCACGGATGCAGGTGAGGATATCGTGCAGCGGGCGGGCATCGGGACTGGCGTACAAGGCGTCGCATGTGGCGATCACCGGCACGCCGGCATCGTCCGCGATCCGGCACAGCCCGCTCAACCGCCGCCGGTCCGATCCCTGGAACGGCATCGTCGCGCCTAGCCAGACCCGGTTCGGTGCAGCGCGTTTCAATCGTGCGAGCGTGGTCGCCAGATCGCCCGTATTGAGCCGCGCGTGCCAGTATCGCGGCTGATCCGGCGCGATCGTTTCAGCACCGGGCAGCGCCACGACGTTCGGGGCAGGGTGCTGCGCGTCCCGTATCTCCTGCGCGTTTCGGCCCGGTTTGTTCTCCGCCGCCATCGCTTCGTTTTCGGCGGTATCGAAGCTGCTTTCGGGCATGACGATCAACAGCAGATCTTCGAGATGTGCGAACAGGTCGGCAATCTCCAGCAGGCATCCGCCCTTCAGCGCGCGCCCGTTCCCGACCGTCAGCAGGCGGGTCAGCCGTCCCCAGCCGTAGCGCGTGGCCGGATAGGCGACGATGTCCGGCGTGCCGTCGGCGAATACCAGGCGCGCGCCCGAGACGACGCGCAGGTCCGTCTCGCACGCGGCATGTTCCTCGGGCGTCAGCACTACCGGCTCGCCCCGCCGTTCCTTGTCGGCAAGCCACGCTTCGCGCGCCTTGTCCGGCGCATCGCGAAGCGCGACCCAGGCGCGTACGACCCCCGCTACCGTATTGCGATCCGCGATGCCGATGCCGCGCAGCCCCAGCGCGACCGCCTGCGCGACCATGTCGCTCGGGTGCGATGCGCCGCGCAGGAAGGAATAGTTGGTCGCGGTGGCCAGTTCGGCGAAGGGTGTGCCCGTCGTCATGCGAAGAGGCCGTGGACATACCATCCGGGCGCTGCACGTTCCGTGCCGTACAGGCCGTGGCGGAACACCCAGAAACGTCGGCCGCGCGCATCTTCTATACGGTAATAATCGCGCGTCGGCCGGGTTGGGCCGTCATGCCACCATTCGGCAGCGATGCGTTCCGGCCCTTCGAACCGCGTGACGTCATGCAGCGTACGGCGCCAGCGAAATTGTCGCGGCGGGCCGTCCGGCACCTCTGCCGTGACCTGGATCGGCTGCGGCGGATCGAACAGGTGCAGCGGGCGCGACGGCGGCTCGCCCGGTGTGGGGGCCTCCCATTTCGTGGCAATCGTCTCGACTGCGGGCAGCGCGAGCACTGCCTGTTCGGGAATATGCGTGTCCTGCGCGCGCAACCGGCGGAAGCGCCCGCGGCCCAGCCGCGTGCTCAACCGGTCGATCAATGCCGCCAGCTCGCCCTCGGCCACTGCGCCGCCTTCCAGCTGCAATTGCGTCGGCGCGAGCGGACCCAATGTCGGCACGCTCAGGCGGACCATGTCGAAGCCGAAGCCCGGATCGATCGGATCCGCCAATCCCTCGATCCGTTCTTCGAACAGGCGGATGACGACTTTCGGATCGCGCACCTCCAGGCTCGTCTCGACGACAAGATCGACCGCCAGTCCATCGCTGCGGAACAATCGCGCGGCGAATTTGCGTCCGCCCTGATGCCGCTCGGCCATCGTCTCCGCAGCCTCGCCCGCCAGCGATTCGAGGATGTCGAGGGCGGCGGCGGTCTGCGTCACCGGTTCGGCAAGCCGCCGCTCGACCGTCAATGCGGGCTCCGTCCGGCGCGGTACAATGCGGCTGTCCGACTTGCCGGTCAGCCGGGCGAGCGACACAACCATAGTATCGCCGAACCGCGCGGCGAGCGGAGCGGTTGGGCGGCCAGCCAGATCGCTGATCGTCTTCAGCCCCGCGCGGCGCAGCGCCAGTTCGGTATCGGGGTCCAGCCGCAACGCGACGACGCCCAGCCGCCGCACCGCCGCCGCCTCGTCCGGTGCGGGCATCGTCTGGAACCGGGCCAGCGCCTGTGCCGCCTCGGGTGTGCCAGCCAGCGCATGCCGCGCCTGCACGCCATAGGCCGACAGCCGACGTTCCACATCCGCGGCCAGATCGTCTTCGGTCCATCCTGAATGCATGCAGCCCGTGATGTCGAGCGTCAGCCCGTCCATGCCGTCGATCGCGACCAGCGGGGTATAGCGATCGCATCCCTCCGCAATGCGTTCCAGCAGCGCGTCATCTGCAGCGGGATCAGCCTCGATCGCGACCAGTTCGGGCACGCGCGCGCGGGCATCCGCCAGCGCCATGCCAGCGTCGATGCCGAGCGCCTGCGCCGCGCGATCGAGTGCCACCAGCCGCATCGCACCGCGCTGTTTCTCCACGAAGACATAGGGGTTATCCGGCGCGCCGTGCCGCGCCAGCCGATCCGCTGCCAGGAACGGGAACCACAGCGCCAGAAAGCGCCGCCTGATATCCTGCCGACCGGAAGATTGCCTCGTCACGATCCCACTCCACACACCAGCGTCCGCCGGCCTTTCCGCCGCGACGTCGCGACAATTCCACATCCAGCGTCGGGAAACCCGGCGCGTTCGCCGCCAGCGGCGTCGCCGCCGCCGAGCGTACCTGCCACCGCGTATGCGCCGCGCTGGGCGACGGTTCGGCCAGCACGCGCAGCATCAGCGCCGTCACGCCGGAGGCTTCCGCCGCCACCGCCAGTCGCCGGCTGGCGGTCAGGTCCAGCGCCCGGGGGGAACGCCACAACTCGATCACCACCATCCCGGCATCCGCGCACCGCACCACTTCCGCCGCGACCCGCAACACCGACAGCGCATCGGGCAGCAGCCCGACGATCAGATCGGTGCCGCGCAGATCCAGCTGCACCAGACCCGGCATGTGCAGCGCGCCGCCCGCCCCCTGCACGCCTTCCTCCTTCAGCCACACAACCGATCCTGTCCCCCCGCGCCGCACGATCATCGCCGCAAATCCGGCAGCGCTGCTCGCATCTTCCGAATCGGCTGCGAAGATCTCATGCAACCGCCCCCGCTCCAGCCCGCCCCCCAGGCTGGCATCGATTCCGGCGTGGCCCAGCACGACGACACCCGACGTTTCCGTCTGGCGCCTCCCCTCAATTTGAGAGACACGCTGTCTAAGCGCCGCAAAAGCTATGACCGAATCGCGCATTTCTGTTCCCGTTATGTTCTATTGGAACTTGCGATTGGTGAGTGTCAACCAGCGCTGGATCAGCGGCTTAGTTGAAATGGCATCGATCCTGCCACAGGTAGCGGTTCCCGACCGCGTAGATCGTTAAAAGATTTAGGGGAACCGCGCGAGATCGGCCCCGCGCGGAAGACCTCCGTCGTTCAGGCTCCGTTACGGGCCGTTGCGTCAGTGCGCATCGGGCGTGACGAGCAAGTTGGTATAATGAACGATCTTCTCGCGATCATACGTTCGCAGTCCATTGCCCTCATCGTCGATAATATAGATGTGGTATCCGGGCAAAAGGTCGATCACCTCGTCTACGGTACTTGGCAGGACTTCGATAAGAAACGTCGTGCGACGTTCGGAGATTACGTTGCGTGCACCACGCAGAGCATAGGATTCTGCGCCCTCGACGTCGATCTTCATCAATTCAGGAAAAAGGCCGGTTAATTCGACGTGTCTATCTATTGTCGTGGTTTCACAGGTCTCACGTCGTGTTACGTCGAATGGTTTTTCCGTGCCCAGAAAACTGGCTCCGGTGCCGATTTGATAATGGTCTTCGTAATGCATCAACGAAACTGTTTCCAGCTTGTCGGATATCGCCAGTTGTTCGACGTCTACTTTATCGACCAACGCATTCGAAATTAGATTTTCAAGGATCCGAGAATGGGCCCGCGCCGTTGGTTCGAATGCGATCGCCTTAGTTAGATCGGGGTTGGATCTGCATGCCAGCAGGGTGAAAAGGCCGGTATGCGCTCCTACATCATATACGACGGACGCCTTCTTTGCCCTCATTATCCATTCACGGACCGATGCCCGTTCATATCCATTACGTCCATACCAGAAATAATGTTGAGCCACTAAATCGTCATTGTTTGTAAACATATAAAAGCTTGCGCAGGAGTCGTTCTCAACTTCGACAAAACCAAAAAACGGGTTTTCAAAGCGATATCGATAGAAATCCCGATCATACGGGTCCGGCGTCCTCATGCTTACCAATTGCCGAAATTCCAATGTCAGATTTTCAGCCTTTTGGTTCAAATCCGTAATGAACGTAAGACTCATCTTATTATCCTCAATACATATCTAAATATCATTGCGTAATTCACCGTGCGTATAACTGCTAATTATGATTACCATGATCTACGTCGTTCAGCAGTTCTCGATATATCTGAACCAGATCAGCAGATTGTTGGTCGACGGTTCGCAAAGATTGCGGAACAGGCGGCGGCTGGCGGAAACGGGCAATATCGGAATTTATCTTGCCGAGCGCCTCGGATATACCGGACGCGTTTTCCACCGTAACGACAAATCCGTTAATTCCATCAACGACCGGATCACCCATTGCGCCGCGATTCCCGGCAATCACCCACAATCCATGCGCCAACGCTTCACGCGTAACGAGGCCATAGCTCTCGGACCAGGTCGAAGGTGCCAACAGCACATCCGTTTGCGCGTAGAGTTCGGCGACCTCCGGGGTCGACATCTTGCCTGTTATGGTAACCGGCGTGCTGCCCCAGATCGTATTAAATTCATCGCCCTTATCACGGGCAAGGTCTACGATCGTCAAGTGCAGGTTGGGAAGGTCATGGGTCCGCAGCGCCACTTCCACCAGATAGGCGCCTTTATGATGCTGCAGCCCCCCGATATGGCAAAGGCGGACGCGGTTTCCGACAGTAGTTCGTTTTATCCTTTCGATTCGGGAAATGCCGTTTTCGATCGTCTCGCACGGTATCCCGGCTTCCCGGTAGATCGACGCAAAACTCTCCGATACGGCGAGACGTCGTTTCGCTCCAAGTAGCGTCCGTCGCAACCGCTCTGCCCGCAGGACGCTGTCCTTGATCGAAACGGCAGGCAGCTGCTTCTGGGCGTAATAATCGTGATTGACGGAAGTCGGCATGCCGTTCTCGTCGGACAGGAAAGGAAAATCCGAAATCCACCATGCATCGTGCAAGGTTATCACATACGGAATCTTCAACGCCAGGCACGCTTCGGCGACCGTGACGGATAGACGCTGAAGACAATGAATGTGCACAAAGTGCGGACGATACGCGCGTAATGTCGCCTCGAACTTCGCGCCGACCTGGGCATTCGAGGGCCGCCAATCCATGTGGATTTCCTGGGGCGTCGCAACGCGCACCACCGGGATGCCCCTATATGTGTCAAGACGCCATTCGCCGTTTCGGTCGTTCTGCTCGTCTCCGGTGAACACGGCGAGTTCGAACGCATCGGCATGCCGATCGATAAAATAATCGATATTATCTTTCAGGACGCGGGTGGCGCCGCCGATCAGTTGCGGCGGAAAAAATACGTTTGCAAAGAGGATTCGCGGTTTTTTTGATCCGCAATCCGACAGGAGACGCGACGCTGATACGTGGTCATCGGCGCTGTCTGCACGAATGGTCCAATATTTCGCTCCTTCGCTCCGATCGGGTCTCCCGGTGTCGCTGAGCAATTCGCGCATCGCTTCGTCGATCCGGGTCGCATCGTCATCAGCCCGTCCCGCCTTCCGGTCGCGCGCGCGCAAACGAACAACGGTGGCGCCAATGCCGATGGCTGATGCCTCTGCGTCGCTGGCATAATATGGAGCGCCGTCGTCGATGGATGCGACGAGGACGGAATCGACCGTGGCGATCATTGAAGCCAAGTCGCAGAGCCCGGGATTGTCCTCCATGCTCGACCATTTGCCGACGATGTCGCGCAACGCCGGCTGGGCCGCCAAATCTGTGCCAATCAGGAAATGCAGGCGCGCGTCGTTTCCTGAAGCATCGCACAGTTTCCCCGCAAGCGTCGCTAAAGATGCGGTCGATAAACCGCGGCCGGTTGTTACGAGGATGACGTGGCGCTGCGATTTCCGGACCTGGCCGACGCGCGGTACCGCAGCGGGTGAACGGATAGGCACGGCCGGGGCAACGCGTTCCAGTAGTGACCTGCACCCCGCGAGCGGCGTGACAACTTCGTCGCAATACCGCGCTCCGAGCGCGATGAGCGGCAGATTGTCCTGTCGCAAGGTTGCTTGATCGTGAGACCTGTCGTCCCAGTCGATCCCATCGAGACGGTGCCCTTCGAACGACGCAAGTCTACCGATCCAGGCGATGGTCCGCTTGCCCAGCGATTTCGCGAGAAGCATTTTGCGCAGCGTCGGATAGGTCAGTTCGGTGTTATGAAAAACGACGATATCGCTTTCGAGCATCGCGCCAAGCAGATCGCTTTCCGTCTCGGTTCCGGAGGCGTGAACCAGAATGTCAGCGGCCGCCACGGTATCGCGATCACTACCGAGTGTAGGAAGCGGCAATGACGTAAGGAGCAACACCTTTCGGTTGCCGCCGGAAAGCGGCGTTATCGCTGGTAAGCGATCGCGTATCTCGGCCACCAAGAGGTCCAGTGCGGAAAGGTCGTTGCAGCGATTGGCTGGGCGAAGGACTTCGTGCAGGATCGCCTTGCATTTCGCCTGCGCCGCCTGGACATACAGTCCCCGCCAGGGCGCCCGGACCTGCCATAGATTCTCCCCTGCCTCCAGCACGTCGAGTGCGGATTGGAAATCCCCCCGCTCGAGCAACAGCTTGGCAGCGTGGAAGAAACTCCAGCGATCTCCGGTTCCAGACGCTATGCCCGCACGGAAGTGCGTCAGTGCGCGGTTGAAATCTCCGGCATGGAGATAGCTGTCGCCGATGATATGGTGGATACGGCCTTGACTAGCGCCGGCATCCAGCGCTGCCATAAACAGTTTGCGCGCTTCCACGGCACGGCCGGCCTTGTGCCACGTACGGAACGCAAGGAACTCTATGAATTGGGCGGCCCTGTCTCCCTTGACGTATTTAAGGGGATCCACGCTGTTATCGTTTACAAACTTTTCGAGCACGTCGGTCCGGCTCATATGTGACGATCCCTGCCTTAGACTGCGAGCATAGGCCGTCCAATCGAACGCCTGCGGAAATTCGCATCGCCCCCAAAGCTTGAACAATCGCCCGGCCTCAGATGGCGCAAGGCCGAGTACTGACGCTTCGTTGAGATAGTGGCGGTACAAATCGTCATCGGACAGATTCTGAAGCTGTGAGGACAGTGCAGCCGATTGTCGACGATAGAAAGCGGGATCGAAAGGCGTCCGTAGCGACAAGGCTACCGACCGGTGCAGACCGTTCTCCAGCAACGTCACGATGCATTCGGCCAGATCACGGACCGGACCGCACCATTCGTAGTTCAGCGCCCTGAATTCTGCTACGTCGATCTCGTCGATCCAGCGACCCAACCTGACGCGGTGACGGCGCAGGAAGATCGTCAGGGCTGTTTCGCCGCGGTCCCTGAACTTTCTCTCTGCGGGGCTCAACTCGATCACCCGATCGGCCAGCAACCGATCGAAGGCGTCCACCAAATCATCCCGGTTGCTGCGATAGGTCCGTCCCTCCTGCCGCCCAAAACGCATGAAATGATCCAGCGCCTGATCGCTCGAGGCGATCCTGCTTGCAAGATCACCATTATGCAGCAGATAGCCTTCGGGATCGAAATCCTCGGGCGCCGGACCGAACTCGGCCTCTAGTTGCAGCCTCAGGGCTGCGGCCGTAGGCAGGCGATTCTCGCTTCGACCGTGCCTTAGCCAATGTTCAACGAGCTGGGCATCCGACGTCATGTGACGCAGGTCGGCGTAGAAGGTGCCGTAGAATTTGGTATCGAGCTCGTCGGCGAATTTCGGAGCCCGCGCCGCGCCCGCCCGCCTGAAGAACCGGTCCAGAAAGCGCTCCTTAGTGGTCGTCGATAGATCGCTTTCGGGCGGTGACGCCGTTTCTGAGGCGAGAAGCGAGCCCGGTATCCAGTAATCGCCTTCCGTCGCCGCGACCGTGATCGCTTCCTTGCGACCGCCAGGAACCTCGAGCAGAATAGACCGCCGGGTGCCCTGCACCGAATGCTTTTCGAAGACCGGATCGGCCATCTGCTCCAGCATCGCCGAATCCGGATTGGCGAAACGGTCAATGATTGGATCAATGACCTGCCCGGAGAAGTTCACGGCCGCCATCCACAGTAGCGCGATGTCTTCGTCACGCGCGATGGCGAAATCGATCAGTCGATCCGATGGCATCTGTTCGGCAACGGGCTGGCCATGCCGAAGTTCGGGCGAGAGACGGCCGTCCTCTTCGACGAAACGCAGAATGGGCTCGAGCGTACGATGCTTGAAGAAATATTCGAGCCAGGAAAATGACCCCTTGAGTTCGCTTGGTAACTTCGCCGCGGGAAGCACCACGTTTTCGTAGAAATCCACGAACGGATAGGCGCGCGGGCGGTTTTCGGCAAAGTGGTCGTTGGTCGCGATGAGGTGGAGAACCATGTGCGGGGGATGGACCGCACCTTCGTCGGCCGCACGATTGAGAAAAAGTCCGTTGAGATCCCGCAGGACCGTACCGGAGTAGCCGACGTCCGAAAAAGCGAGCGACTTTGAAGCAAAAAAACCTATCTCCTGAAGATATCGCGCGAGTGTCGATCGCTTCTGGATGATTGACGCCCTTATTTCGACATCGGCACCGGACGCCCTCAATATCTGAACGACGCGCGTCGTATCCGCCTTGACGTCCAACGTGGCCGTACCAAGCTCCCGCGGCACCCGCGCAAAGCCCAGCAATTCGGACAATTCCGCCGCCGTCGCCTTTCCGTGGTTCAGCCAGAATGCGAGACCAACGGATTGCGAAAGCCAATCCCCACTGAAGTCGATCCCGCCCCAGCATGAAAGGATCCGGTTCAGATAAAGATCGGCATGTGCCGGCGTATTGATATGGGTTCCGAGAAATGGCGAGTTCCATCGCTCCAGAAATGCGCTGATCGTGCAACCGTCGCGCGCCATGAAGAATATCTTGTCGACCCGCCTGGTCTGGGCGTCGAACATCAGCGAGAAAAGATGTAGCTTCACGATATCCGCCACATCCTCCTCGATCCGGACGCGCGTGCCATAGGCCGGCCTTTCCAGTTCCATCTGATGATGCTGCTCGACCAGAACGGCATCTATCCCGTTCTTTTCGGCCATTCCGACGTCGGAATTTACATTGTCACCAACATGAACGATATCCCGGCTTGATATACCGAGTTCCTCGAGGACCACCTTAAACAGATCGCCAGTCTGCTTGGTTACCCGCCGATCTGCAGAAACATAAACGTGATCAAATATCGATCTGACTCCGAGTTTATGCAAAACGGCGCAGAGATAATCTGTGTTGAAATACATATCGGAAATTGCGATGACGACCTTGTTGCTCGTCTGAAGCTTTACAAGCAGATCCTTGGCACCGGGTACCAGCGCAAGGTTTGCAAGCTCGATCGCTTGTTCGAATGCAACTGCATCCTTCACGATCGATTGTCGTAACGCTGCATCACCGATGTAGCGGCTGACGATACGATCCCATACATCGTCTATCAACGGCTCTTGAGTGGAGCCGACACCACCGTCGTTCGACTTCATCGCGTCCGACATACGATACCGCAGTAACGTAAAATCCATCGGGCTGTGCTTGTTCAGCAGTCCCAGCCGCGAGAGAATAAAAGCGCTGACCGTATCATGAACCTCGTTAACCTTGAGGTATCGCCGCCTTAGGATCGTATCGAACAAGTCGAAAGATACATGGCTTTTCTTTTTTGCGTGGCTATGAAAGTCGCCAATCGAGACAATTTTGTTTATCATAAATCCCCAACGATGCCATCATGCGCTAGGCCGTTGGCACGGGTCACGTTTAGCCAGTTCATATCGAGTGACCGGCATTGTGAGACCGATCGCCACAAGGCCGGCCGGCGATCCGCTGCGGTGAACCAGACGTCGCGTCCTGGAAAATTGCCATGATGGCGCCAAAAAACCTATTGAGCATCGGCCTCAGTCTTAATGAAGTCGGGTTCGGAACACCAACCGCATTTCTACGATCCGTCGCTCGCAAGTACCACGCGGGCAATACCTTAATCCCAAAGACAGGTTGCCGATGGCGCGCGCCGCCGCCTGCGCACGTACTTTTGTTATCGCGTAACGATTGCATTCTGCTATCCGAACGTGAAGGAATTCCGTGGCGTGGCAGGCGGATGGTAGGGCGTAAGGGCAGTATCATAAGGCGAATGACCGAAAGTTTTTTTGACACCGGACGCGCTTGACGCGTGCCGTTTCTTGCCTTGCGTCGTCGGTGGTGGAAAGGTCCGACTCCTGCTTGTCGGACCATGACTGCCTCGGGACCCCTGTCGGGCCAGCTACGTTGGCTGCGGCTATCGAATATATATAGCGTCCTGCCCCAATGCGTCGGCGGCGCGACTGAAAGACGTTGATGAATACGGACGAAATGAAGGAACAGCAGACGTTGTCGGGGCGTACGATACGCTGGGCCAGGCGGCGACGGTGGGTTTTGTTGTTCGTCGTGCTGCCGACGTTCGCAGCATCAATCTATAACCTGATGATCGCGTCCGACATTTACATATCCGAATCTCGCTTCGTCATTAAAGCGCCGAGTCAGAAACAGGCTCAATTGTCCTCGCTAGCCAACTTAATCCAAACGACCGGTCTTTCCGGAGGGCAGGAACAGACCAACGAGGTTCTGGGATATTTGAGATCGCGTAATGCATTATCGGATCTAGAAAAACTGACGGAAGTGCGTGCCAGGTTCGCGACGCAAGCGGCCGATCCGTTCAGCCGGTACCCTGCTCCCTTGGTCGACGACCGCTTCGAGAACCTCTTTAAGTACTATGGAAAGATGGTGGACGCGCAGCTCGACGCGGATACGGGCATGGCGGTTCTGAAGGTGAAGGCTTTTACCCCTGACGATGCACTCGCGCTTAATGCGCGTTTGTTGGACTTGAGCGAAGGTTTGGTGAACAAGCTCAATGTCCGTTCGCAAAACAAGGCGATATCGGAAGCCGAACGCCGCGTGAAGGAATCGGAGACGCGGTTGCGGCAAGCGCGTATCGCGCTGCGACAATATCGGAACGACGTGGCTCTGCTGGATCCTGCGAAGCAGGCGACGGGCGTACTCGACGTAACCAACCGGCTGGTTGGCGAGCAGGCGGCGCTCAGGGCTCAACTCGAAACGCTGCAGCGTGTCGCGCCGCGCAACCCTTCGATCGGTGCGCTTCGAAATCGCATCGCGGCGATTGGCGCCCAGATCGCATCGCAGAACAGCCGTGTTGTCGGCAGCAATGGCGGTATTGCGTCAAGGCTGACCGAGTATGAGGATCTGGCGGTCGAACAGGAATTCGCCACCCAGGTGGTTACCGCTGCCAATGCCAGTCTCGAGCAGGCAAGAACGGAGGCACAGCGGCAGCAATTTTATCTTGAACGCGTCGTCGAGCCGAACCGACCGGACGTGCCTTTGTTGCCGCGCCGTTTGTTGCAGGTTCTCGTGGTCTTCGCGACCTCGATCTGCCTGTACCTGATTGGCTGGATGCTCGTGGTCGGCATTCTCGAGCATGCTCCAGAGGATTGAGCGATGGCATCACTTCGGAAGGGCTGGCGAATACAGGTGCGTGTAATCGGCGCGCTGATGAGCCGCGAGCTGACGACGCGTTATGGTCGAGAAAATATTGGTTTTCTATGGGTGATGGCGGAGCCTTTGCTGTTCGCCGGCCTCGTTTCGATCGTATGGTCTTACATGAAAGGGCCTGCGGAACATGGCGTGGCCGTCGTTGCCTTCGTCATTAGCGGCTATCTCCCGCTGACCTTTTTGCGCAATTCGATCGGACGCTGCACTAGCATCTTCGTGGCGAATGGCAGCCTGATGTACCATCGTCAGATCCGCATTCTCGACTTCGTTTTCGTTCGCGTCTTGATCGAGATGATAGGCTGTATGATGGCCTATGTCTTCATCGGTGTTGTCTTGGGATATCTCGGATATTTTCCGATGCCCGCCAATCTGGGGTTTCTGATTGCCGGTTGGCTTTTCTACGCGCTTTTCGTCCTTTCCCTCTGCTTCATCATAGCGCCGCTATCGGAGATGTCGGAGGTTCTGGAAAAGGTTCTGCCGGTGACCACGTACATCGCAATTCCGTTCTCTGGAACGTTCACGATGATGTCGTGGCTGTCCCCCACTGCGCGCGATGTATTATGGTGGTCGCCGATGGTGACGGCCATCGAAATGATGCGCTTCGGGCTCTTCGGGGATGCTGTCCGGCCTTATTACGATATCCGCGTGCCGATCGCCTTTTCGTTGATATTCTCCCTGGTCGGGCTGGCCATGTGCCGTTACGTGCGGCGCACGCTGGCCGTTCAGTAAGGACACTCGCGTGATCGTCTGCGAAAAGCTCCACAAATCCTACCGGATCGGCAGCGGCCGCAAACAGGTTTTGAACGGAATCGATCTCGTTATCCGCCCCGGTGAGAAGATCGGGCTGCTGGGCCGTAACGGAGCGGGAAAGACTACGCTTATCAAACTGATCGGCGGCGTCGAGATGCCGAACTCCGGCAAGGTTTACCGCCAGATGACATGTTCCTGGCCGCTAGGATTCAGCGGCGGCTTCCAGGGCAGCCTGACAGGGTATGACAATGCCCGCTTCATCGCACGGATTTACGGACACGACTATCGTGACGTCAGAAAGTTTGTTGAAGACTTTACCGAACTTGGCAGCCAACTGAAAATGCCGGTGAAGACATATTCGTCTGGGATGAATGCTCGGCTCGCTTTCGCCCTGTCGCTGGCGATCGAGTTCGACTGTTATCTGATCGACGAGGTAATCATGGTGGGGGACCATAATTTCCAGCAAAAATGTCATCACGAACTTTTCGAAAGGCGAAGCGATCGTTCGCTTCTGCTTGCGACGCACAGCCCGGACTTCATTCGTAATTTCTGTAATAGGGCTATGATATTGTCGGATGGCGTTGGTACCATGTACGACGATGTTGAGGAGGCTCTGGCCGCCTATGCCGCATTATAGGGCGTGGTCGCCTTCACGCGTTGATTGCCGATAGATCCGGCCCCGCTCCGTTCCATATCTACGCGATCAAGTTAATCCGATAGACTTCGCTACCGCGATCCAGCCTGGGATGATGCATCGGGTCCACAAGAGTCGTGGTATTCCAGCGCGTCTGGAGCACGGCCAACTCCCGCATGTAACGCTCGAGATGGGCCGCCGAGAAGTCCGAGCCGCGGGATTTACTCTCGAGATGCAATAGAACCGCTTGCGGCGCATAGACATTCCGCCAACCAAGATGCTGTAATTTCAGGCAGAGATCCACGTCATTATAGGCAATTTGCAGTTCGCGCTCATCGAAGCCGCCGGCGTCGAGAAACTTGCGACGCTCGACGACCATGCAGGCCGCGGTAACGGCGCTGGCATAATGCGGCACATGTGCCTGAGCGAAATAGCCGATGTCGCCGTCTGGAAGATTACGGTGCGCGTGGCCGGCTGCATTCCCGATGCCCAATACGACGCCGGCATGTTGGATGCTGAGATCGGCATATAGCAACTTGGCACCGACTGCGCCGATCGACGGACGAACCGCGTAGCGCATGAGCTCGCCAAGCCAGCGGCCATCAATGATTTCTGTATCGTTGTTGAGAAAGCAGACGAAATCGTCTTGGCTGCGGTCAACGGCATAGTTATTTATGGCCGAATAGTTATACGGCATCGCGCAAGGCAGGACGGAAATTTTTGGATTCTTATCGACAGTCGCGAAATATTCGTGCGTTTCTGTCTCAGTGCTGCCATTATCGATGATGATAATCTGATAATTCTTATACTCAGTCTTGTTCAAAATGCTGCCAATACACGCCGCCAACAGATCCACTTTATCTCGTGTCGGAATCAGGATCGAGATCGACGGCTCGGGAGCGGGCATCGGCCAGCGTACGATCACCGTTCCAAAAGCGCCTGGCTCGGCGGTGATCGCTTCGTCCGCATGTTGAACTTGAACCACACGCGCGCGTGACTTTGCATCGTTCGTTGCTGCGTCGCGCTGGACATGGACAACTATGTGTTCGACATGGACCGGGTCGACGGTGCTGGATCTGGTAACTGCCAGAAAAAGCGCGAACACCGGACATTCGATCGCATCAAGCATGCTTGACTTCGCCGCCCGCGCGCCGGCCGTCGCGATCGCACATCCACGTGAAGCAAAATCAAGTGCGAGAAACATCTCCGCATTCCATGCCGGTTTTAGCCACGGGGAAGACCGATGCCCCCGCGCTATCCCGTCTTCGTCACCATACAGGATCTCGGCATCGGGCCGCGATTGCAGCGCCTCGGCGAAGCGGAACAAGGCGAGGGCAGAAAGAAGCGTTCCTTCGGTCAGCGGCACGATGAATTCGCCTGCGACACGATCGATCGCATCGTTCCACGACGGCCGATCCTGCCCCATCTCATCGGACATCACGCGCACGCGGGGGTCTTGGGCCGCGTAAGACGTCGCGCCGTTACCAAACAGCAGCAACTCCCACCTGCCATAGCATTGACGCTGCACCGATTTGATTGCCGCCCTCAACCAGATGCGCGATCGCGCTGAGGGTGCTTCCGCGATAATCGAAAATAATGGCGTATCCTCCCAGGACGCGATCATCGCGGGTGCCGCCGCGATAATTTCGTCCTGGCGTTCGATCGAATGTATTAACACCTGGTAAGCAAAGGGCGCAGCGGCGGCGACGGCTCGTAAACGGTTGCGGGCACGCAGTTTCCTGTTGGTGGCATACCAATACATGATTTCGACGGCGCGGTGGGGGCGCCAGAACAAGATCATGAAGAAGATAAGGAAGGAACTCTTCATTCTGCGTCCGACGCCGTCGGCCGGTTCGCGGAAGGAATTACGCGGAACGGCCCGGGATCGTGGCATTTTGCCCATACGTTAAGCCGCGCGGTCGCGTCCGGGAAATGGCAATGGCGCAAGGCGAACCTTTTCGAGTGTTTCAGTCGCAACGTCGCTTCCATGCCCGTCATGGTCAATTGCGTTTCGATTTGCCAAGTTATACGGCCCCTTGGCGCGCGGTTAAACCTGCAAGGCCCGATCCTTAATGAAATTTCCAAAAATGCGGCAAGATTCCGTCCTTTTGCGTGCTACCTGCGCGCTGTCCCTGGCGATCGGCGGGTGTGCGACGCTGCCGTCCAGCGGACCGACCGGGCGAGACATCACGCGGTCGGTGGAAGATCCGGCCGTTGCCGCGAACCTGTCGATCGTCGAGGTGACGCAGCTCGCCGACCTGCCCGCCATGCCCAGCGACCGGGTCATCCCTCTTGCGGAAGCCCCGGCACCGCCGACGGACATGGTAGGACCCGGCGATATCCTGGATATCGCGATCTACGAATCGGGGGTCACGCTGTTCGGCGGGGCAAACGCAGTCGCCGCGGGCATTGCCGGGTTCGATTCCTCGGCCAAGGTCGAACGGTTGCCGGCCAACAGGGTCGACGACCAGGGCTATATCAACATTCCCTATGGCGGGCGTCTGCGCGTCGCCGGCAAGACCCGGGGCGAGATCGAGACGCTGATCGGACGCAGTCTGCGGGGCATGTCGCAAAATCCGCAGGTATTGGTGACGATCCGCGAATATATCACCAACAGCGTGATCGTCGGAGGGGAAGTCGCCAAGCCGGGTCGTCTCGTCCTGCCCACCAACCGCGAGACATTGTCGGACACGATCGCGCTCGCGGGCGGCTATCGTGGCGATGCCAAGGACTTGTCGGTGCGCGTACGGCGTGGTGACGGCGAAAACGAATTCCGCCTGAGCGACGTCCTGAACGGTCCCCAACGCGATATCCGCATCTACCCGAGCGACCGGATTTCCATTGTCCGCGCGCCGCGATCCTATTCGGTGATGGGCGCGCCTGGCGTCGTTCAGCTGTTTCCGTTCAGCGGCCCAGCCATTTCGCTTGCCGAGGCGATCGCGACCGCGGGGGGCGCAAATCCCAACCTGGGCGATCCCCAAGCGATCTTCGTGTTCCGAATCGTCACCGACGAAAACGGCCAGACGCGTAACATCGTCTATCATATCAACATGATGAAAGCCGGCAGCTACTTTATCGCGCAGCGCTTCGCGATGCGTGACAAGGATGTGCTGTATATTGGCAATGCACGCGCCAATCAGCCAAGCAAGCTGGTACAGATCATCAGTCAGTTGTTCTCGCCGATCGTCACCGCTACGACGGCTGTTCAGGTGCTGCGGAACTGACGATACGGCTCGCACGCCGACGAAAGATCGAAAGCGACCGGGGCATGCATATTCAGACGTTCGATATTGCCGGCCCGGTTGCGATGCGACCGGTCCGGCGGGGTGATGCGCGGGGCTATTTTGCCGAGACGTTTCGCGCGGACGCGTTCGAGCGGGCGGTTGGCGATATTGCCTTCGTCCAGGAAAACGAGTCGCTTAGCGCCAGGGTAGGGACGATCCGCGGGCTGCATTTCCAGACGGACCCGTTCGCGCAGGGCAAGCTGGTGCGTTGCATCGCCGGCGCGCTGCTGGACGTGGCGGTCGATATCCGTACCGGCTCGCCGACCTTCGGACGATGGATCGCGCTGGAACTCTCCGCCGAGAATGGACAGCAATTGTGGGTGCCGCCGGGATTCGCACACGGCTTCTGCACGCTGCTGCCCGACACGATGCTCGCCTATAAGGTAACTGCTTATTACGACCATGCGAGCGACAAGGGGCTAGCGTGGGACGATTCGGCGATCGGCATAGACTGGCCGTCGGTCGCCGATCCTGAAACGCTGTCGCCAAAGGATCGAATCCAGCCGGTGCTGGCCGATCTTCCTGCCTATTTCGATCATAAGGGCTGAGACCGAGATGCGGATCATCGTTACCGGGGGGGCGGGCTTTATCGGTTCGGCGCTCGTGCGCCATCTCGTGCTCGAGAAGGGCGATGCCGTCCTGACGATCGACGCGCTGACCTATGCCGGGAACATGGCCTCGCTCCGCGCTGTCGACGGCAAGGCCAACCACCATTTCCTGAAGGCCGATATCTGCGACCGGGGCGCGATGGACGCCGCGATCGCCGAGTTCCGGCCCGACCGGATCATGCATCTGGCAGCGGAAAGCCATGTCGATCGATCGATCACCGGGGCCGCCGACTTCATCCGCACCAACATCATGGGCACGTTCACGCTGCTGGAGGCCGCACGCGCCCATTGGCTGGCGCTCGACGCCGACGCGGCACAGGCGTTCCGCTTCCTCCACGTATCGACCGATGAAGTTTACGGGTCGCTTGGTGCCGGGGGACTGTTCACCGAGGAAACGCCATACGATCCGAGTTCGCCTTATTCGGCGTCGAAGGCCTCGTCCGATCATCTCGCCAAGGCATGGCAGCGGACCTATGGCCTGCCGATCGTCGTTTCTAATTGCTCGAACAATTACGGGCCGTATCACTTTCCCGAAAAGCTGATCCCGCTGATTATCCTGAACGCGCTGGATGGCCGTCCGCTGCCTGTCTACGGCAAGGGCGACAACATTCGCGACTGGCTGTATGTCGAGGATCATGCCCGCGCGCTCGATCTGATCGCCGAACGCGGCCGGCCGGGCGAGACGTACAATGTAGGCGGCCGCAACGAGCGGCAGAACATCGATGTCGTGCGCCGCATCTGCCGGACACTGGACCGGCTCGTCCCCGGCGAAACCCCGCGCGAGACGCTGATCGAGTTCGTTACCGATCGCCCTGGCCACGACGCCCGCTATGCGATCGACGCGACCCGGCTGGAAACCGAACTCGGCTGGCGCGCGCAGGAGACGTTCGAGACCGGCATCGACAAGACGGTGCAATGGTATCTCGATAACGAATGGTGGTGGCGGCCGCTGCGCGACAGCTATGATGGCGCCAGGCTCGGCCTTGAGACGACCAAGGCAAAAACGCCGTGAGGATCGCCGTCACGGGCCGTGAGGGACAGGTCGTGCAAAGCCTGGTCGAGCGTAGCGCACGCAATGGGTCGAAAAACATAGTCGTCCCGGTAGGCAGGCCCGATCTCGACCTTGGCAATGTCTCCAGCGTGCATGCCGCGCTTGCCGCCGCCCGACCCGATGCCATCGTCTCCGCCGCCGCCTATACCGCGGTCGACAAGGCGGAGTCGGATTCGGAGACGGCCTTTGCGGTCAATGCGACCGGCGCGCGCGCCGTTGCCCAAGCGGCCGCTGCGCTGGGCGTGCCTTTGGTCCATCTTTCGACCGATTTCGTCTTCGACGGCAGCAAGCCCGGTCTGTACGTCGAAGCCGATCCTACCGCGCCGCTCGGCGCCTATGGCGCGTCGAAGCTTGCGGGGGAGCAGGCCGTGCTCGCCGTGCATGCCGACAGCGCGATCCTGCGCACCGCCTGGGTCTACGGCCCGTTCGGCGCGAATTTCCTGAAGACGATGCTGCGGCTGGCGGCAGATCGCGACGAACTTGGCGTCGTCGCGGACCAGATGGGCAACCCGACCAGCGCGCTCGACATCGCGGATACCGTGCTGGGCGTCGTCGAACGGCTGAAGGACGATCCCGCACCGGACCTGCGCGGCGTGTTTCACATGACGAGCAACGGCGGCACGAGTTGGGCCGGCTTTGCCGAAGCGATCTTCGCCGCATCGGCAGCGCATGGCGGCCCGGTGGCGGCGGTCAGGCATATTCCGTCGACCGACTATCCCACTCCGGCCAGACGCCCGGCCAATTCGCGGCTGGACTGCACCAAACTCGCCCGGACCTACGGTATGGATCTCGGCCACTGGATGCAGGCGGTCGATCCGATCGTCGCGCGTCACCTTTCCTGACTCCCGACACCCATCCGACACACGCACGAAAGACAGACGATCATGAAGGGCATCATCCTCGCCGGCGGCAGCGGTACGCGGCTCCATCCCATGACGTTGGCGACGTCCAAGCAGCTCATGCCCGTTTATGACAAGCCGATGATCTATTATCCGCTGTCCACGCTGATGCTCGCCGGGATCCGCGAAGTGCTGCTCATCTCGACGCCGCGCGACGTGCCCTCGTTCCAGTCGTTGCTGGGCGACGGATCGCAATGGGGCATGAGCATCGAATATGCTGTCCAGCCGAGCCCCGACGGGCTGGCGCAAGCCTATATCATCGGTGCGGATTTCGTCGAGGGCAACGCTTCCGCATTGATCCTCGGCGACAACATCTATTACGGGCACGGCATGACCGAACTCTGCGCCACCGCAATGGCGCGCCCGAACGGTGCGTCGGTCTTCGCCTATCACGTCCACGATCCGGAACGGTATGGCGTGGTCGAGTTCGATGAGAACATGCGCGCACTGTCGATCGAGGAAAAGCCCGCCGTCGCGCGTTCCAACTGGGCGGTCACGGGCCTGTATTTCTATGATTCGCAGGTCGTGGATATCGCCGCTGATTTGAAGCCGTCGGCGCGCGGCGAGCTGGAGATCACCGACGTCAACCGCATCTATCTCGAACGCGGCGAATTGTCGGTCAACATCATGGGCCGCGGCTATGCCTGGCTCGACACCGGCACTGCGGACAGCCTTCTCGAAGCGGCGGAATTCGTCCGCACGATCGAAAAGCGTCAGGGTTTCAAGGTTGCCTGCCCGGAAGAAATTGCCTTCGCGCAGGGCTTTATTGACGAAGCACAACTGAACAAGGCGATCGCCGCGCTCGGCAAGTCGGAATATGCGACGTCGATCCGCCGCATGCTGGAACGCGCCGGGCGCTGACATCGTTAACCGGCACATGACGCAAGAACGCGTGAAAGAGACGCGCTCGACGCTTTGGCCTCATGGATGGGCGGTCATTGCCTGCCTGGCTCTGGCGGTCGCGCCCCGGCAGGCCGTCGCCGCTTTATGGACCGCGGTACGCGGCAGGCGCGTGCGTGGATGGAACCTGCTGTACCTGCTTGCGGCGGAACACCCGTCTTTTTATGCGCAGTGGGTCCGCAGGGGCGAACCGCGGCAAATCCGTCGGTATTGCGCAGCCGGAACGCCTGATCCGGTGCCGTCGATCACGTGCATCATCCTGAGCAATGGAAATGACGCGGATGCGATCAACACGATGCGCAGCGCCCGGCGCGCCTTCGCACCGCAGGCGATCCTGACCGATGCCGAAGCTCTGGCGGGACACGGCGCGACGATCGTTTCGCGAGGCGCATCGCTAGCAGGAGCGTTGGATACGCATCGGATGACGGCGTCCTGGCTGCTTCCGCTTGCGGCCGGCGATACGGTGTCCCCGGTGCTCGGCCGGGTGATCCGCCATGCCCGGCCGGACGCGCTTCTCCAGTCGCTGGTATATTGGGACGAGGACGTCGCGCGGGGCGGCGGGCGACTGGACCCCTGGATCAAGCCGGATTGGGACCCGCTCTTATTCCGGGTTCGCGACGGACTGACCGGCGCGGCGCTCGTCGCGACCCGGTCGGCATGCGACCGTGCCGGTGACGCCTCGTTCGATCTTGCGACGTTCGATCTCGCGTCCATGAGGCGGCTGATCGCGTCGGTCGCGGCGGCTGGCAGGGGCGATCCGCTCCATATCCCGCTCATTCTCACGCATCGCGCCGAACCGGTCTCGGTGGACGACATGGATCCAGACCGGCTTCCGGGGGATATGGCGTGTGAGGGGCTGACGCCCATCACGCCGATGATCTGGCCGGCCGTGACGATCATCATCCCCACCCGAGACCGGGCGGACCTGCTGGCCAAATGTCTTTCCGGGCTGGAACGGCTGACCTATTCCGGACCGCTCGAACTGCTGATCGTGGACAATGACAGTGTCGAGGACGCTACGCTCCGGCTGATGGCGGATGCGGCTCGCAACGGGGCGCGGATCCTGCAGTACCCCGGTCCGTTCAATTATGCGGCGATGATCAATCGCGCCGTTGCCGATGCGCGCGGCGACATCCTGTGCCTGCTCAACAACGATATCGAAACGCTGGACGGTGAATGGCTGACGCGGATGGTGCGCTACGCGATCCTCGATCGGGTCGGCGCGGTCGGCGCACGCCTGCTCTACCCGGGCGGTGAAATACAACATGCCGGTATCGCGGTAGGGATTGGCGGGGCGGCGGGCCATGTCCAGAAGGGCGTGCTGCCTTCGGATCGCGAACATGCGGACTGGCATGGCCGCACTCGTACCGTTTCCGCGGTTACAGGCGCGTGCCTCGTCGTGTCCCGAGTCAAGTTCGAGGCGGCCGATGGCCTCGATGCCGAAGGATTTCAGGTAGATTTCAATGATGTGGACTTCTGCCTGATGCTACGATCGCTCGGCCTGCGGAATATCGTCGTGGCTGAGGCTATGCTCGTGCATCACGAGTCGAAGACACGCGGCGTGGCACGCGACGCCGGCGCTCAGGCACGGTTCGCGGCGGAACTGGCGCTGCTCCGCGACCGCTGGCAGACGCTCGACATCGTTGATCCGCATCATAGCCCGGCCTTTCGGCGGGAGTGCGAGCGATGCGTCCTGTCCTTCTAGCCCCCGCGCGACCGCGCCTGCCGCTGCCTGGCGTGACTTTGGTCGCCGTCACCAGCGTGGCGGTGCCGCAAACGGTGCGCGCGATGACCCTGTCGCTTGACCAGGTGGCGTTCGGCGACGCTGTCCTGTTCAGCGATCGCCGTCCCGACGATCTTCCAGCCGCGATCCGCTGGCAACCTATTGGTCCGATCGGGTCCCGCGCGGCCTATTCGCGCTTCATGCTCTGCGAACTGGCCAGGCACGTTACGACGGGGCACGCGTTGTGCGTACAATGGGATGGTTACGTCCTGAATGCCCGTGCATGGGACCCGGCGTTCCTCGACCATGACTATATTGGCGCGCCCTGGCCACATTTCGGCGATGGTTGGGACGTCGGCAATGGCGGCTTTTCGCTCCGGTCGCGACGGCTGCTCGACGCCTGCGGCGCGCTGAATATCGATGATACGGCCGAGGACGTTGCGATCTGCCGCGTGCACCGCGGGCAGTTGGAACGGGATTTCGATATCCGGTTCGCGCCGGTCGGGCTCGCACGGCGCTTCGCGTTCGAACGATACGCCCCGACCGGCGATGAGTTCGGCTTTCACGGCGCCTTCAATCTCGGTCGGCTGATGCCGCCTGACGAACTCGCCGGGATGCTCGGGGCGATCGAGCCCGGACTGCTCAACCGGCGCGAGCATCGCGATCTGCTTCGGGCTGCGCTTCGTCGCGGGCAGTTCGCACTTGCCGCGACGATCGTCCGCCGCATGTATAGCCGCGGCGCCCGAATCACGTAATCGGTCGAACGGCTGTCTCAGCGTGACCGATCGAAACCGATGGCATTGAACACTTCGGCAAGGCGTCGTAGGGAACCATCGCGAGTTACACACAGATTAAATCGTCACATCGCGACGGCCTAACAAAGATTTAGTCTGAGGAAATATTGGTGGAACATTCGATAGTACGGCCGGCGTCCGACTGCGATACCATATTGGCGCGCGGACGGGAGGTTATCCGGATCGAGGCAGACGCGCTGGAACTGCTTCAGTCTTCGCTCGACGACACGTTCGTCTCAGCTTGTCGGCTGATCCACGCAACCCGCCGCCAGCTGGTCGTCACGGGGATGGGCAAATCGGGCCATATCGCGCGCAAGGTCGCCGCGACTTTTGCTGCAACCGGCACGCCCGCCACCTTTGTCCATCCCGCAGAAGCCGGTCATGGCGATCTCGGCATGCTGATGGAGGGGGACGTGCTGCTCGTCCTGTCGAATTCGGGCAACACGACCGAACTGCATTCAATCCTGACCTATGCCAGCAAGAGCGGTATCCCGATCATCGGGGTGGCGGCGCGCCGGAACTCGCTGGTGATGAGCATGGCGGACGTCGCCGTCCTGTTGCCCAAAGCGCGCGAGGCATGCGCGATCAATTTCGCCCCGACGACATCGACCGCGATCCAGCTTGCGCTTGGGGATGCGCTGGCGATGACCGTGATGGACATGCGCGGCATCTCGAAGCAGCGGCTTGGCGCGTTGCACCCGGCCGGTACGATCGGCTTTCCTCTGACGCCGGTGCGCGAGTTGATGCATGGCGTCGATCGGCTGCCACTCGTTTCGCCCGATGCCGGCATGTCGGAAGTCATCTCCATCATGACCACCGGGCGCTTCGGGATTGCCGGTGTGGTGGATGTCGAAGGTCGATTGATCGGCGTGATCACGGACGGCGACGTGCGGCGGCATTTCACGGCGATCGACACTGCCTGCGCCGCGCAGGTGATGACGATCGCGCCCAAATCCATCCCGGCAGACATGCTCGTCGACGAAGTGCTGGTGATGCTGAACGAAGCCGCGATCACCGCGGCGTTCGTCGTCGGCGCGCGCGATGCGGACCAGCCCGCTCGCCCGATCGGCATCGTTCACGTCCACGATCTGCTCCGCTTCGGCCTGAAGTGACCGTTTGCCACCCGCGTGTCGTATGAGCACGCCTCCGTTCACGCCCCCGTTCACGATCCTCATCCCGGCGCGCTACCGCTCGGTACGCTTTCCCGGCAAACCACTTGCCTTGCTGACCGGTGCCAGCGGCGTCGCGAGGTCGCTGGTCGAACGCAGCTGGCGGTGCGCACAAGACGTGCCCGGCGCGCAGGCGGTTTATGTCGCCACCGATGATGCGCGGATCGCCGATGCCGTCCGAGCCTTCGGGGGTGAGGTGCTGATGACGTCGCCCGACTGCCGCAACGGTACCGAACGGTGCGCCGAGGCGGTGAAGACGCTTGGGCTGGGCGACGGTATCGTCGTCAATCTACAGGGCGATGCACCGCTTACCCCTGCTTTCGTCATTCCCGACCTGGTCGCCGCGCTGGATGCGGAACCGGATACGGCAATGGCCACCGTAGCGCTCCGCACCTCGCGCGGAACCTATGCGCACCTGGCCGCCGATGCGGCTGCCGGGCGCGTCGGAGGTACGACCGTGGTCACCACCGCGACCGGGCGCGCCTTGTATTTCTCCAAGCGCGTACTGCCCTACGTTCCGCCGACGCTGAACGACGCCGCGCATGAACGGGTTCGCCTGCATCTTGGCGTCTATGCCTATCGCGGCGATGCGCTGGCGGGTTATGCAGCAATGCCGCCGTCCCCGCTCGAGGAACTGGAGGGGCTGGAACAACTGCGTTTCCTCGAGGCGGATCGGCCGGTTCGCGTCCTGACGTTCGATCCGGTCGGCTGGGATTGTATCGAACTGAACAATCCGGGCGACATACCGGCGATCGAAGCGATATTGGCCGAACGCGGAATTGAATGAGGGAAGCGATGACCAGCCTCGACGTACGCCTTAATGACGCCGTGACCTTTTCGAACACCACACCGTTCGTGCTGATCGGCGGGATGAACGTGATCGAGGATCGCGAAACGCTGATGGAAACGGCGGCGCATTTCGTCGCGACGACCACCGCACTCGGCATACCTTATGTGTTCAAGGCCAGCTTCGACAAGGCGAACCGGTCGTCGATCAATTCCTATCGCGGACCCGGGTTGGACCGGGGGCTGGAACTGCTCGCGGAGGTGAAGGCGCGCTTTGGTGTCCCTGTCCTGACCGACGTTCACGAACCGGATCAGGCGGAACCGGTCGCCGGGGTTGCCGATATCATACAGCTGCCTGCCTTCCTCGCCCGGCAGACCGATCTGGTCGCCGCGATCGCTCGTACCGGCAAGATAATCAACGTGAAGAAGCCCCAATTCCTCAGCCCCCACGAAATGCGGCACATCCAGGCGAAATGTGCCGAGGCTGGCAATGCGCGTATATTGCTGTGCGAGCGGGGATCGAGTTTCGGATACAATAATCTGGTGGTCGACATGCTCGGTATCGACACGATGAAAAGCAGCGCCCCGGTCATCTTCGACGTGACGCACGCACTCCAGAAACCCGGTGGCCGCGTGGACAGCGCGGACGGTCGCGGGGGCCAGACCGCTGCGCTAGCGCGGGCCGGCATGGCAGTCGGTATCGCCGGCCTCTTTCTCGAGGCGCATCCCGATCCCGACAAGGCGTTGTGCGATGGACCCTGCGCCTTGCCGCTGGCCGAACTAGAACCCCTGTTGCGGCAACTGCTTCGGGTAGACCGTGCGGTCAAAGGCTAGCACAGGGTGTTTCTCGTCCATGGAATACTTCTTCGGACCGGGCTGGTTCGGACGGGCGCGGGTCGATCGTCGCTCCGTCAATTTGTCCTGGCGTGACCGTGTCGCGCGCCTTCCTGCACATCCCGCCCTTCCCCGGATCGCGGCCTGCGGCTAGCAAAGCGACGCCCCCAATAGTCCTGTCGCCCGGCGAGGCGTCATCGCTGGCGGAGCAATTGGTTCGGCTGCGCGTCGGTGGCAGCTTCTGGGGTGCGCGACCCGTGCTGCCGCCCGAACGCACCGTCGTGCTGGCACCGCGATCATCCGCGGCGGCGAAGCAGATGGTGGATGCAGCGGCCGGTGCCGGTCTGCTGTCGCGTGCCATCGGGATAGGACGAAAAAGCTGGTTCGACGATACGGCGATCCCGCTGGTCGATGCCGGTTCGGACACGGATCCGTGGCACATCGTCGATCATGCGGAGACGATCTATGCCGATGCCGACGACGATCTCGCGCTCGTCGCGGCGCTGCGCGGGTGTCGCGTCCATATTATCGGGCTTGGGCGATATGCGCGATTGCATGGTACGCCGACGGATGATGCCGTTCTCGAATGCCTCGGCATCGCAGTCGCCGCGTCGGCAATCCCGAACCCCTTTACCGGACAGGCCTGGCCCGTGGCCGCCGCGGTTGCGCAGCTTGGCGAATGGCGCACCCTGATCGATCAAAACCGTCAACATTGCGCCATCTACGGCATCGCGCGCTGGAAAAGGGTGGCGACGAACGCGTTGCTCTGGGACGGTGAAGGTCCGGTCCGCTACGCCGGGGCACGCTCGCCGCTGCCTGCCGCCGGAGACTCCGTTCTGGCCTGGGTTTCGCGTGCGCCGAAAGCGACGATGCTGGCACTGGCCGGACGGGGCGTTCGCGTCGGGGAGATCGAGGACGGCATGATCCGGTCGCAGGGGCTCGGCGCGAACTGCGTCCCGCCGTTATCGATCATCGTCGATCCGATCGGTGTGCATTTCGATCCGTCGACGCCGAGCCTGCTCGAGCGCATCCTGTCCGAAACGGAATTTCACCCGGACAAGCTGGTCCGCGCCGCTCGGTTGCGCGATCGCCTGATTGCAACCGGTCTTAGTAAATATGGTGCGGCGACACCGGTGCCGCGTGCGCACGGCGCCCCTTCGCCGGTCCGCAGGATTCTCGTGCCCGGTCAGGTCGAGGATGATCGCTCGGTCATGACTGGCGGCGCAGGGCTTACCAATCTGGCGTTGCTCGCGCGTGTCCGCGCGTTGGAACCGCAGGCGCACATCACCTATCGCCCGCATCCGGATGTCGAGGCGGGACATCGTCAGGGGCATATTCCGGACGTGGATGTCCTCGCGCTTGCCGACGCCATCGATCGCGATCGCAATGTAACCGATGCGATCCAGGCGGCGGATGCCCTGCACGTCATCACGTCCCTCGCGGGGTTCGAAGCGCTTATGCGCGGCAGGCACGTCACGACGCACGGCATTCCATTCTATGCCGGCTGGGGGCTGACGGACGATCGCGGGCCGGTCCCAGCACGGCGCGGAAGGACGCGGACGATCGACGAGATGATTGCCGCCGTCCTGATCCTCTATCCCCGCTATCTCGACCCGGTCACGCGGCTTCCCTGCCCCGTCGAAATTCTCGTCGAGCGGCTCGCGCAGGGCGGTGCCGCGATATCCTCCCCGCTGGTGCGGTTGCGGACTTTGCAGGGGACTATCAGCCGTGTCGGGCGCCGATATCGGAGCGCCCGGCGATGAGCGCGACGCCGGCGCCGGACCGCCATTTCCTGTTCCTGCAAGGGCCGCCGGGACCTTTCTTCCGCTTGCTCGCAGAGGAACTTGCGCTCCACGGTGCGACGATCAGACGCATCAATCTCAGCGGCGGCGATCGCTACGATTGGCGCGACGGTGCAATCGATTATCGCGGTACCGGCAACGCCTGGCCGCTTTTTTGCGATAACTTCCTTCGCGATTTCGGCATCACCGATCTGGTCCTGTTCGGCGATTGCCGGCCAATGCATCGGCCTGCGCTGGGATTGGCGCAACTTCGCGGCGTGGCGGTCCATGTGTTCGAGGAAGGATATATCCGGCCCGACTGGATGACGCTGGAAGGAAACGGCGTGAATGGCCACTCGTCGTTCGACCGTGACGCCGGGGTGATCCTTGCCGCCGCGCAGGACCTGCCTCCGCTGCCCGATTTGCCCCCGATTACCGCGGCCTTCAGCCGCCGTGCTCGCGACAGTTACTGGCATTACCATCACGTCGTCACGGGACGACTGCGGTTTCCCTTCTACCGTTCCCACCGCGAAGGCTCGATCGTACTGGACGGCATCGGCTGGATGCTGCGCTTCGCCCGCGCCCGTCGCCGCTCGCGTCAGGCGGAGCGGACGCTGCATGCGGTCCGCGGCAAGCCCTATTTCCTCTTTCCGCTGCAATTGACTGGTGATTACCAGATCCGCGCACATTCGCCTTTCGGGTCGATGGCCATCGCGGCGGATTACGTGCTGGAAAGTTTCGCCCGGCATGCGCCTCCCGATTGCATTCTGCTCGTCAAGGAACATCCGCTCGACAGCGGATATCGCAACTGGCGGCGTTTCCTCCATAAGAGCGCGCGGCGGCGTGGTATCGCCGATCGCGTCCGGCACATCGACGGCGGGAACCTGGAAGAACTCGCAGCGGACGCACTCGGCATGGTATGCGTGAACAGCACGTCGGGCACGCTGGCGTTGCAGGGGGGCACGCCGGTGATCGTCCTGGGCGAGGCGGTCTACGATGTCCCCGGAATAACATATCAGGGGCCGCTCGACGGCTTCTGGGCGAACCCGGGAAAGCCGGATGCCACTCTGTATGCGGCGTTCAAGCGTATGCTCCACGCGCAGTGCCTTGTTCGCGGCGGGCTGGCGAGCGAATCCGCGATCCGGATCCTGATCGACAGCAGCGTGGAACGATTGCTCGCTCCGCCGGCTGCGGAACTCAGGATCGCGGCTCCAGACCCGCATCGTCCAGATATCCACGCGATCTGAGTGCGACGAAGACCCGGTTGATCAATGGGTTCGACCAGCCGCAATTGGTCGCGAAATCGCGTTGCAACGTGTCGTGGTGCAACTGATGCGCCGCCGGTGTCATCAGCAGGCCGAGCCGTCGCATCCAGACGATGGGTGCCGGATTGTCGTCGCGGTGCAGCGACCCGTGGAAATACTGGGCGAATGCACCGCCGACGATCAGGGTCAGTCCTGTCGCGAGCACCCATCCCGGCACGGGCCATAGCCACGCCGCAACGTTCAGCGCCACGCTCAGCGGCAGAGCGGCGACGATCACACTCGATCCGATTAGTCGCCACACAGTCCGGCGGCCCAGCGCCATCGGCCGTGGATGATGATTCTTGAAGTCGTACACTAGCCGGTCGAAAGCGCCGACCGACGCCATGCGCTCCCGCACCATCGCGAGATACTCCTCGGACTCTCGTGATCCGGTGTAGAAATACAAATCTGCGAGGCGCTTCCCTGGCGGGCAAGGACGATAGTCCAGCAGCATGTGGATCACGCCCGATGCAAGATCCGCGAGGTACCAGCCCGCGATCAGTCCGATTGCCGACCCAAGCGTGAAGCTCATCGTGACCGCGATCACGTTCAGCGCCAGCGATGCCAGGAATATGCCCAAGATAAGTCGACGCTGCATATTTCCGAACTTCACCGGTACATTGGGTTTGGCCTCATAGCGCAGGTTGCCTGCCGGACCAAAGCGGCTGATAGGTATCGGATGCGCTTTTCCATCGGCAACCGCTCCGCCGCCTGGCCCCGAACCACTCTAAACGCATAACGGCCGACCTTATACGATGCCCGACTCCCTGCCGCCTTCCGATCCCTTGTTGCCCTCCGATGGCCTGTTGCTCGACGTCAGCCGTTTGATCTGGCGGACATGGACGGGGCGCCTGCCAACCGGGATCGACCGCGTCTGTCTCGCTTATGTCGATCATTATGGCCCCACGGCACGCGCGCTAATCCAGCGCGGGGAGTTGCGGGCCGTGTTGACCTTTGCCGACTCGCAGCGTCTGTTCGGGTTGCTGGCCGCCGGGGGGCCTCGATTCCGGGCGCGGTTGCTGGTTCTGCTCGCGCGTGCCGCTCCAGCCGCGCTATCGCGCAAGCCTCCGTCCGGCGCGATCTATCTCAATATCGGCCATACCGGGCTCGACACGCCTGGGCTGCCGGCGTGGATCGCGCGAAACCGGTTGCGCGCGATGTATCTCGTCCACGATCTCATCCCGATCTACGCGCCCGAATTCTGTCGCGCGGGCGAGGCCGCGAAGCATGTGCGGCGGATGACCAATGCGTTGACAAGTGCCGCGGGGATCATCGCGAATTCTGATGCGACGTTACGCGAATTGCAGCGCTTTGCCGACGAACGCGATTTGCCCTGCCCCCCCGCGATCGCCGCCTGGCTCGCCGGCCCCCCCTTGCCGAAGACCATCGTGCCCCCCGCCGACCCGCACCCCTATTTTATCATGATCGGCACCATAGAAGGCCGTAAAAACCACATCATGCTATTCCGGCTGTGGCAACGGCTTGCCCGGCAAATGGGCGAACAGACCCCTCGTCTGGTCGTCGTTGGCCAGCGCGGGTGGGAATCCGATCACGCATTGGCCATGCTCGATCGCGGGCGGGATCTAGATGCTGTGCAGGAGCTGCGCCGCTGCGGAGACGCCGAACTTGCCGGACTGATCAAGGGGGCGCGCGCCTTGTTGATGCCTTCCTTCGCCGAAGGCTTCGGTCTCCCCGTGATCGAGGCTCTGCAACTCGGCACGCCGGTCATTGCATCCGATCTTCCGGTATTCCGCGAAATAGCCGGCGATATCCCAACCTATATCGCGTCATATGATCCACGAAGCTGGGAACGCCAAATAAGAGAGTTTATCGGCTTGTCGCACGAGCGAGAGCGACAAATCGAGGCGATAAGCGCTTACCGCGCTCCCGACTGGCCCGGCCATTTCGCCGCCGTCGACCGATATCTGGAGGCCTTTGGGGCGAGTCTCTGAGGCTTCAGGCGTTCGGGATCATCAGAAACGCACCGAGCGTGCCGAACGATCGTCCTACACGAGAGCATAACAACGGCATAAGTGACCGAGCAGCTTACGCGCTCGGAGCGTCCGCCGGCATCGCCGGAAAAATGGTGCCCAGAAGAGGACTCGAACCTCCACGCCCTTGCGAGCGCCAGCACCTGAAGCTGGTGCGTCTACCAATTCCGCCATCTGGGCACGGGGTAGGGGGCGGCCTTTAGGGGTGGGGGGATGGCCTTGTCAACACGCTGTCTGCTGGGGCAAGGGGATTGGCACAATTAATCGAGACAGGCTGTGGCGATGAAGGACATGCTGGTAACGCTGATCGGAGGCGGCGGGTTCGTCGGGCGCTATGTCGCGCAGGAACTGCTGAAGACGGGTGCGCGGGTACGGATCGCGCAACGTGATCCGAAGTCGGCCTTCTTTTTGAAGACTCAGGGCGCGCTGGGGCAGATGCAATATGCCGCGGTCGATGTGACACGGCCGGATTCCATCGCCCGGGCAGTGCGCGGGTCGGACGCGGTGGTGAACCTGGTCGGAGTGCTGTCGGGCAATTTCCACCGGGTGCAGGTCGAGGGGGCGGAGAACGTCGCCAAGGCGGCGGCCGCAGAAGGCGTCGCGGCGCTGGTGCATGTGTCCGCGATCGGCGCGGATGCCGAGTCCGACTCTGCTTACGGTCGGTCGAAGGGCGAGGGCGAGGCGGCGGTGCGGGCGGCATTCCCGACGGCGACGATCCTGCGGCCATCGATCGTGTTCGGGCGTGAGGATCAGTTCGTGAACCGTTTCGCGGCGATGGTCGCGGCGTTTCCGGTTGTGCCGGTGTTGCGGGCGGGGGCGAAGTTTCAGCCGGTGTATGTTGCGGATGTTGCCGAAGTTGCCGCGCAGGCGGCTTTGGAGCCGGGGCGGTTCGGGGGCGCGACCTATGAGCTGGGCGGGCCGGACGTGGTGTCGATGGGCGAGCTTATCCGGTGGATAGCCAATGCGATCGGGCGGAATCCTTCGATCATCGAGCTGCCCGATTTCGCGGGTGCCGCACTGTCCAATCTGGGCTTCCTGCCGGGTGCGCCGATCACGCGCGACCAGTGGAAGATGCTCCAGAAGGACAATATCGTGACCGGAACGAACGGTTTGGAGGAATTTGGCATCACGCCGACGCCGATGGCGAGCGTGGCGCATGCCTGGCTGGTGCGGTATCGCCGAGAGGGGCGGTTCGGGACGCTCGGCCAGATCACCTGAGCCAGACGGGGCCGAGCCAGACCATTTGAGCCAGTCCGGCGAGGATATGCCGGCAGGGACATGCCGGCAGGACATGCAGGCGGCCGGACGAACGGTCGCGCCGATAGGGGAAGTTTCGTGGACCTGATGATCATCGTCCTGCTCGGCATCGTCGAGGGGGTGACCGAATTCCTGCCCGTCTCGTCGACCGGCCATCTGATCCTCGCGGGCGCGCTACTGGGGCTGCCGAGCGCAGACGCGACGTTCGACATCGTCATCCAACTGGGCGCGATCCTAGCGGTCATCGTGCTGTTCTGGGGGCGGTTCATGAAGGTCGGCCGCGGATTGCTGGCCCGCGATCCTGCCGCGATCCGCTTCACGCGCAACGTATTGCTGGGATTCCTGCCCGCGGCGATGGTCGGGGCGGTGGCGTACAAGGCGATCAAGGCGGTGCTGGAGGCACCCACGATCGGCCCGGTCGTGGTCGCGATCTCGCTGATCGTCGGCGGCGTGCTGATCCTGATCATTGAACGCCTGTCCAAGACGGTGAAGACCCGGTCGGTGGAGGACATGCCGTGGCGGACCGCGCTGACGATCGGCGTCGTGCAGTGCCTGGCGATGATCCCGGGCGTAAGCCGGTCGGGCGCGACGATCATGGGCGCGCTGACCCTTGGCGTCGATCGGGAGACGGCGGCGGAATACAGCTTCTTCCTCGCCATACCGACGATGATGGGCGCAACGGCGCTGGCGTTGTTCAAGAGCCGCCACGAACTCGGCGATGCGCATCTGACGGCGATCGCGATCGGGTTCGTCGTGTCGTTCCTGGTCGCGCTGGTAGTGATTCGGTGGTTCGTCGCGTTCGTCGGCCGACGTGGATTCGGTCCGTTCGCCTGGTACCGGATCATCGCGGGGACCATCGCGCTGATAGCCCTTTCGCTAAGATAGAGCCGAATCGGGTATAGTTCTCATGACTACGGTGTTGCGAAAAGGGCTTGTTCAAGCAATTTAACTTTATTAGGACAGCGATGCTTACCTAAAATGCGTTTCGGTCGTGACATGCGGCCGAAATTGAAATATTGCGTCCTCGACACCGTGAGCGAGGCCGATGACCGAAACCATGCTGAAATTCGTGGAAAAGCCACAGGCATTTCCCGGCAAGCGCCCTCCGGCACTGCGCGCGGAGGATTTTCGCGAGATCGCCGATCGCTACGCGACGCCGACCGCAGAGGATCAGGCCGGGCGCTGTTCGCAGTGCGGGGTGCCATATTGTTCGGTCCACTGCCCGCTGCACAATCATATCCCGGACTGGTTGCGACTGACCGCCGAGGGGCGGCTGCGCGAGGCGTATGAGCTGAGCAACTCGACATCGACCATGCCCGAGATCTGCGGTCGCATCTGCCCGCAGGACCGGTTGTGCGAAGGCAATTGCGTGATCGAATTCTCCGGCCACGGCGCGGTGACGATCGGATCGGTCGAGAAGTTCATCACCGATACGGCGTGGGAAGAGGGCTGGGTCGAGCCACTGGCCGCCGGACCGTCGCGTGGACAATCGGTCGGCGTGGTCGGCGCAGGGCCTGCGGGCCTTGCCGCGGCGGAATATCTGCGCGGCTATGGCTATGAGGTGCACGTCTATGACCGGTACGACCGGGCGGGCGGGCTGCTGACCTACGGCATTCCCGGGTTCAAGCTGGAAAAGCATGTCGTGATGCGCCGCGTCGAGCGGCTGAAGCAGGGCGGCATCGTGTTCCACGAAGGGTTCGAGGTCGGCCGCGACGCGACCCTGGACGAATTGCGCCAGCGCCATGACGGCGTGCTGATCGCGACCGGCGTGTACAAGCCGCGCGCGATCAAGGCGCCCGGCGTCGGGCATCGCGGCGTCGTGGATGCGCTCGATTTCCTGACCGCATCCAACCGCAAGGGATTCGGCGATGCCGTACCCGCGTTCGACGACGGATCGCTGAATGCCGAGGGCAAGCATGTCGTCGTGATCGGCGGCGGCGATACCGCGATGGATTGCGTGCGGACGTCGATCCGGCAGGGTGCGGCAAGCGTGAAGTGCCTGTACCGCCGCGACCGCGCGAACATGCCGGGATCGCAGCGCGAAGTCGCCAATGCCGAGGAGGAAGGCGTCGAATTCGTCTGGCTGTCCGCGCCCGAGGCGTTTGCGGCGGCGGACGCGGCGGAGTCCGCCGTGACCAGCGTGAAGGCCAGCCGCATGCGGCTGGGCGCGCCCGACGCAAGCGGGCGGCGCGCTCCCGAGGTCGACCCGGCGGGCGGCTTCGACGTGCCCGCCGATCTGGTGATCAAGGCGCTGGGGTTCGATGCCGAAGATTTGCCGACGATGTTCGGCGCACCCGAACTGGGCGTCACCCGCTGGGGCACGCTGCTGGTCGGCAAGACGCTGATGACGTCGCTGGACGGCGTGTTCGCTGCCGGAGACATCGTGCGCGGCGCGTCGCTGGTGGTGTGGGCGATCCGCGACGGACGCGACGTGTCGGCTGCGATGCACAAGTATCTGAAGGCGAAGGCTGCGGCGGCGAAGGTGGCGGCGTGAGGCTGGAGGCGTACGAGGTTGCAGCGATCAAGGCTGCTGCGCGGTTGACCTTCGGTCCGGACGCGGTCGTGCGCCTATATGGCAGCCGAACGTTGGACGCGCGGCGCGGCGGCGATATCGATCTCCACGTCGAAACGCCGGCTCCAGTCGACGTCTGGCGAGCGAAAGACGACTTTCTCGGTCGGTTGTTCGCCAGGATCGATGAGCAACGTGTCGACGTCATCATGACCGCGCGCGGCGAAGAGCCTACGCCGATCGAACGGATCGCCTATCGCGACGGGATCGTCCTGTGACCGAGGAAGGCGAACGTGCGTTGCTGGCCGATTACCTTGCGACGTTGGGTCGGTTGCACTCGGGCTTTCAAAAGACGGTAGGGTTCGTGGCGCCGTTGATGCCGATGGACGCGAACCGCATCGACACACTGTCGTATGAGGATGAAAGCAATATCCTTACGTTCCTGAAACGGTTCGAGCAGTTCGAGGATGCGTTGCACCGGGCGCTAAAAGCGATTTCGAAGATCATGGAGCATGGCAAGATCGAGCGGCTCACCTCGGTAGATGTCACGCGCCGCGCCCATGCGCTGGGGATCTTGCCGAGCGAGCAGGTCTGGGCCGATGCCGTCAGGACACGCAACGCATTGGCGCATGAATATCCGCTCAACCCGGGCAAGCGCGCGGCGCAGGTGAATGCGGCTTGGTCCGCCCGCGACACGCTTTTCCTGACATGGGCCTCGATAGGCCGCTTCATCGAGGACGAGGGGCTTTTATCGTGACGACTTTGCTGGTTGAAAACGAACGCGAACCCATTTCCGTCAATGGCATGGATCGGACCGAATGCGAGGGTGATGCCTGCCGCGCGGGCGCCACCGGGCCCAGTGCGTCGCTGGCTGTGTGGACGATCCGCGGCCGGCGCGATGCGTCCGCAGTGGTGCACAGATATTCGAAGGTGAAGGCCGCTGCGACGAAGGCGAGCGTTATCGCCGCACTGTTGATGCCGTTCCCTGTCGCGGCGCAGGCGGCGCCGCCGCAAGCCGCAGCGACGACCGCACCGGATCCTGCGCGCGTGATCGTCGCCCGCCGGTTGATGGATCAAATCATGCCGCCGGCGACCCGCGATCAGATGATGCGATCGCTGATGACGGCCATGTCGCAGACGATGGTCGGAACGCTGCGCCAGAACACCGAACTCAATGCGACGATGGAGAAGCTTCCGGGCGCCAGGGCCGTTTTCGATCGTTTCATCGAGCGTCAGATGGCGGCCGGCACCAGCGATTTGATCGCCAATCTTCCGGGAATGCTGGATGCGATGGCCAACGCCTACGCCCGTCGCTTCACGCTTACCCAGTTGAACGAGATGGCGGCGTTTTTCGCGACGCCGACCGGACAGGCATATCTAGCGCAGTCCCCGACGATCATGGCCGATCCCGATGTCGGTGCGTGGATGAACCAACTTATGACGCGATCGATGCAGCGGCTGCCCGAACAAACGGCGGCGCTGAAGGCTGAAATCGAGGCGTTGAGCAAGAAGAAGAGCGGATCATGAGCATGGAAGCCGAACGCGCACGCCTTGCCGTAGAAGGCATGTACCGGCCCGAATTCGAGGGCGACGCCTGCGGCGTGGGCCTGGTCGCCGCGACGGACGGTAGCCCGTCGCGCCGGGTGGTGCAGTCGGCGATCGATGCGTTGAAGGCGGTGTGGCACCGGGGTGCTGTGGATGCGGACGGCAAGACGGGCGACGGCGCGGGCCTGCATGTCGACCTGCCGCTGAAATTCTTCGACGATGCGGTCGCCGCGTCGGGGCACAAGGCGATGCCGAACCGGCTGGCGGTGGGCATGATCTTCCTGCCGCGCACCGATCTGGGCGCGCAGGAGGCGTGTCGCACGATCGTCGAGAGCGCGATCATCGAGGAAGGCTATACCATCTATGGCTGGCGGCAGGTGCCGGTCGACGTATCGGTGATCGGCCAGAAGGCGCAGGCGACTCGCCCCGAGATCGAGCAGATCATGATTGCGGGCCCGCTGCCCGAGGAGCAGTCCGCCGCGGAGTTCGAGAAGAACCTGTATCTCGTCCGCCGCCGGATCGAGAAGCGCGTGATCGCGGCGCAGATCCAGGGTTTCTATATCTGTTCGCTGAGCTGCCGGTCGATCATCTACAAGGGCCTGTTCCTCGCGGAATCGCTGTCCGTCTTCTATCCGGATCTGCAGGACCAGCGCTTCGAGAGCCGCGTCGCGATCTTCCACCAGCGCTATTCGACCAACACCTTCCCGCAATGGTGGCTGGCGCAGCCGTTCCGCTGCCTTGCGCATAATGGCGAGATCAACACGATCCGCGGCAACAAGAACTGGATGCTGAGCCACGAGATCAAGATGGCCAGTCTGGCGTTCGGCGAGCATTCGGAGGACATCAAGCCGGTGATCCCGGCGGGCGCGTCCGACACCGCCGCGCTGGATGCGACGTTCGAGGCGATCTGCCGTTCGGGGCGCGATGCGCCGACCGCCAAGCTGATGCTGGTGCCCGAGGCATGGGGTCCGAAGGGCGAAATGCCGCGCGCGCACCTGGATATGTACAAATATCTCGCATCGGTGATGGAGCCGTGGGACGGCCCGGCGGCGCTGGCGATGACGGACGGTCGCTGGGCGGTGGCGGGGATGGACCGCAACGCATTGCGTCCGCTGCGCTATACGCTGACGGGCGACGGGCTGCTGATCGTCGGATCGGAAAGCGGGATGGTCGTGGTGCCGGAATCGAGGATCGTCGAGAAGGGGCGGCTGGGGCCGGGCCAGATGATCGCGGTCGATCTGGAGGAAGGCCGGCTGTTCAAGGACGCCGAGATCAAGGACAAGATTGCGGGCGAGGCGGATTATGCCGCGATGATCGGCAAGTTCCTGTCGATCGACGACCTGACGACGCCCGAGGGCGATACCGTCGCGCGCTATGGCCGTGGCGACCTGACGCGACGCCAGATCGCCGCCGGGCAGACGCTGGAGGATATGGAACTGATCCTGTCGCCGATGGTCGAGGGGGCGAAGGAAGCGATCGGATCGATGGGCGACGATACGCCGCTGGCCGTCGTGTCCGACAAGCCGCGGCTGATCAGCCAGTTCTTCCGGCAGAATTTCAGCCAGGTGACCAACCCGCCGATCGATCCGTTGCGCGAACGGCATGTCATGTCGCTGAAGACGCGGTTCGGCAATCTGGCCAACATCCTGGATACGGGCGCGCGGCAGAACGGCGTGCTGGTGCTGGAAAGCCCGGTGCTGACCGGGGCCGACTGGGCGCGGCTGAAGGGGTTCTTCGGCAATCAGGTGGCCGAGATCGACTGCACGTTCGAAACCGGCGGCACGCCCGAGACGCTGCGCGGTGCGATCGCGCGGATCCGCAGCGAGGCGGAGCAGGCGGTGCGCGAAGGCAAGAGCGAGCTGTTCCTGACCGATGCGAATATTGGACCGGACCGGGTCGGGATCGCCGGCGTGCTGGCGGCGGCGGCGGTGCACACGCATCTCGTCCGCAAGGGGCTGCGCTCCTATGCGAGTATCAACATCCAGACCGCGGAATGCCTCGACACGCATTATTATGCGGTGCTGATCGGCGTGGGGGCGACGACGGTGCATGCGTATCTGACCGAGGCGTCGATCGCGGACCGCCAGGGGCGCGGGCTGTTCGGCGACCTGACGCTGGAGCAGTGCCTGGAGCGGCACCGCACGGCGATCAACGAAGGCCTGTTGAAGATCATGTCGAAGATGGGGATCGCGGTGATCTCCTCCTATCGGGGCGGGTATAATTTCGAGGCGGTGGGGCTGTCCCGCGCGCTGGTGAACGACTTCTTTCCGGGCATGCCGGCGAAGATTTCGGGCGAAGGCTATGCGTCGCTGTTCGTCAATGCGACAGACCGGCACGAGGCGGCCTATGATGCCGTGGTGACGCATCTGCCGATCGGTGGCTTCTATCGCCAGCGGCATACCGGCGAGACGCATGCTTATTCCGCGCAATTGATGCATCTGTTGCAAAGCGCGGTCGCGACGGACAGCTATTCGACATATCTGCAATTCTCGCGCGGGGTCGAGGCGTTGCCGCCGGTGTATCTGCGCGACCTGTTGCAGTTCAATTTCCCCGACGAGGGCGTGCCGGTCGATCAGGTCGAGGCGATTACCGAGATCCGCAAGCGCTTCGTGACGCCGGGCATGTCGCTGGGCGCGCTGTCGCCCGAGGCGCACGAGACGCTGGCGATCGCGATGAACCGGATCGGCGCGAAGGCGGTGTCGGGCGAGGGCGGCGAGGACAAGGCGCGCTACACGCCCTATGCGAACGGCGACAACGCTAATTCCGGCGTGAAGCAGATCGCGTCCGGGCGGTTCGGCGTGACGGCGGAATATCTGGGCGCGTGCGAGGAGATCGAGGTCAAGGTCGCGCAGGGGGCCAAGCCCGGCGAGGGCGGGCAGTTGCCGGGGTTCAAGGTGACCGAGTTCATCGCGAAGTTGCGCCACGCGACTCCGGGCGTGACGCTGATCTCGCCGCCGCCGCATCACGACATCTATTCGATCGAGGATCTGGCGCAGCTGATCTACGACCTGAAGCAGATCAATCCTCGCGCGCGGGTATGCGTGAAGCTGGTCTCGTCGGCCGGGATCGGCACCGTCGCGGCGGGCGTGGCGAAGGCGCATGCGGACGTGATCCTGGTCGCGGGGCATGTCGGCGGGACGGGGGCCAGCCCGCAGACGAGCATCAAATATGCCGGCACGCCGTGGGAAATGGGCTTGTCGGAGGTCAACCAGACGCTGACGCTGAACGGCCTGCGCGGGCGGATCAAGTTGCGCACCGATGGCGGGCTGAAGACCGGGCGCGACATCGTCATCGCCGCGATCCTGGGCGCGGAGGAGTTCGGCATCGGGACGCTGAGCCTGGTCGCGATGGGCTGCATCATGGTGCGGCAATGCCATTCGAACACCTGCCCGGTCGGCGTGTGCACGCAGAACGAGGCGTTGCGCGCCAAATTCACCGGTAATCCGGAGAAGGTCATCAACCTGATGACGTTCATCGCGGAGGAAGTGCGCGACATCCTGGCGCGGCTTGGGTTCAGGAGCCTGGACGAAGTGATCGGGCGGACCGAATTGCTGCGGCAGGTGAGCCGCGGGGCGGAGCATCTGGACGATCTGGATCTCAACCCGATCCTCGCCAAGGTGGATGCGCCGGACGACCAGCGCCGGTTCAGCCTGACGACGTGGCGGAACGAGGTGCCGGACAGCCTGGACGCGCAGATGATCCGCGATGCGGCGGCGGTGTTCAGCCGGGGCGAGAAGATGCAGCTGACGTATAGTGTCCGCAACACGCACCGTGCGGTCGGCACGCGGCTGTCGGCGGAGATCACCGCGAAGTTCGGCATGTCGACACTGGCGGACGGGCATGTCCATGTCCGGTTGCGCGGCAGTGCGGGGCAGTCGCTGGGCGCGTTCCTGTGCAAGGGCGTGACGCTGGAAGTGTTCGGCGATTCGAACGACTATGTCGGCAAGGGCCTGTCGGGCGGCAAGATCGTCGTGCGGCCGATGGTCAGTTCCACGCTGCCCAGCCAGGACAATACGATCATCGGCAACACCGTCTTGTACGGCGCGACGTCGGGCAGCCTACTCGCGGCGGGTCAGGCGGGCGAGCGGTTTGCGGTGCGCAATTCGGGTGCGACCGTGGTGGTCGAGGGCTGCGGCGCGAACGGGTGCGAATATATGACCGGCGGCGTTGCGGTCGTGCTGGGCAGCGTCGGCGCGAACTTCGGCGCTGGGATGACCGGCGGGATGGCGTTCGTGTACGATGCTGACGACAGTTTCGAGCGCCGCGCGAACCCCGAGAACATCACCTGGAACCGGCTGTCGTCGATGCATTGGGAATCGGTGCTGCTGAACCTCGTCCGCGCGCATCACGCGGCGACGGACAGCAAATGGTCGGGCGCGTTGCTCGACGATTGGGGCCGCGCGGTGGAGCGTTTCTGGCAGGTCGTGCCGAAGGAAATGCTCGGCCGGCTGGCGCATCCGATCGACGACAGCCTGGAGGTGATCGCCGCGGAATAAGCCCGGCCGCGCGCGTTTCGCCTTCCTTCACATGCCCGCCGGGCCTAAACGGCGGGCATGTGGCAACTTCATCAATTCGCTCTGTGTCCCTTTTCACGCAAGGTCCGGCTCCTGCTGGGCGAAAAGGGCGTGGGGTACGAACTCAAGCGCGAATCTCCGTGGGAACGCCGCGACGAGTTCCTCGACATGAACCCCGCCGGGCAGGTGCCGGTGATGACGGACGAGTCGCGCAAGATCCTGCTGATGGATTCGATGGCGATCTGCGAATATCTGGAAGAGACGGTCGACAAGGCCGCGATGATCAACGGCACCGCGACGAACCGCGCGGAAATCCGCCGGCTGGTGTCGTGGTTCGACACGCATTTCTTCCAGGACGTGACCGCGCCATTGCTGCACGAGCGCATGGTGAAGCGGCTCGTGACGAAGGAATCGCCCGATTCGAAAGCGTTGCGCGAGGCGATGAAGGGCGCGGTGCGGCATCTGGATTACACCGACTATCTGCTGGGCCATCACAACTGGATCGCGGGCACGACGATGAGCCTGGCGGACCTGGCCGCGGCGGCGCAGATATCGGTCACGGATTATCTGGGCGGCATCGACTGGAAGAATCACGAGGAAACCGCGCGCTGGTATGCCGGGATGAAGAGCCGGCCGAGCTTCCGCCCGTTATTGTCCGAACGGATGGAGGGCATCTCCCCGCCGGCGCATTATGACGACGTGAATTTCTGATCCGGGAGGCCGCATGCACGCCAGCCACGACGCCACCGCAGGACCCGCCGAGCAGATCGGTTTCGACGATTTCCTGAAGGTCGATATCCGCGTCGGCACGATCGTGGAGGCGCTGCCTTTTCCCGAGGCGCGGAAGCCGGCGTTCAAGCTGCTGATCGATTTCGGCCCGGCGATCGGGGTCAAACGATCCTCCGCACAGATTACCGAGCATTATACGCTGGAAGACCTGCCCGGGCGGCAGGTGGCGGCGGTGGTCAATTTCCCGCCGCGCCAGATCGGCAAGGTGATGTCCGAGGTCCTGACCTTGGGGTTTCCGGATGCCGAGGGGAAGGTCGTGCTGGTGGTGCCGAGCGCGGGCGTGCCTAATGGCGGGCGGCTGTTCTAGCAGTTGGGTGAGCTGGCAGTCCATATCTACCGTTCGCCCTGAGCTTGTCGAAGGGCGGGTATGGCAGGCAGGTGCTTCGACAGGCTCAGCACGGACGGTGGGTGATGCATAGTGGCGGAGCGTCTTGAGACGGAAGCGTCACGGAGAGCAGCGGCTCGTCCAAACTCCCGTTCGTTTCGAGTGTAGTCGAGAACCCTCGACGTTGGGGCGCGGGGTTTGTTTCTCGACTTCGCCCGAAACGGACGGGTGGGTTGGCACGGGCTGGCAGCGTAAGGGTCGGTGCTTCGACGAACGTTGGTGGGTGAAGCATGTGGCGGGGTATCGGCTGACGGACGGGTTACGGGGAGCGTTGGTCTGTCCTGACCTCCGTTCGCTTTGCCGCCGCGAATTGCAGCAGCTCCGCTCGCCAGTCGACGGCACGGTGCAGCAGTTGAGCATTGCGACGATCGGCGGCGTGGTCGAACCCGCTAAGCCGATCATGGTGATCGTGTCCGACGATGCCGCGATCGAGGTGGAGGCGCAGATCCTCAACAAGGATATCGGTTTCGTCCACGAAGGACAGCCGGTGCGCCTCAAGCTGGAAGCCTATCCGTTCACCGATTACGGGCTGATCGAAGGCCGCGTCGACAGCATCAGTCGCGACGCGATCGACTATAGCCAGCAAGGTGCTGGCGCAGTGCGCGACAATAGCGGCAAGCCGCCGCCGACCGGACTGGTCTATGCCGCCAGGATACGCCTGAACCGACGCACGATCCACGTTGGCAGTCGCGATCAGCCGATCGGGCCGGGACTGTCCGTACAGGCTGAAATCAAAACCGGCGAACGGCGCATCATTCAATATCTGTTGTCGCCCATCGCGCAGACGCTGGACGAGGCGGGTCGAGAGAGGTGACGTCCGCATTGTCAGCGTGTTGTCACGCTAGCTGATCGGAAATGTGAGTATTGAATGGAACAGCTTAGACGAGTTTATTCTCACCACATAATCAATATTACCGCCAATAGGTCGATTTGGTCGCGGACAGGCCGTAAGAACTAATATAGTGGCGGGTATGGATATGTGCTTCGGGGGATATTTACGAAGTGGGGGATCACTGTAGATTTGGCACGACTCGCGGCCTGTTGGCTGTGATCGTCGCTGCGTGCGGCGTGGGCGGATGCGCGGCGCGCGAGTATGCTGGCATACCGCTAACGCTTGGCGCCGCGCCGGCCGAGCTGCAGGCGCTGACGACGCGCGCGCGGCTGGGAGACAAGCAGGCGCAGTTCGATTTAGGCGAGCGGTACGAGAACGGTGCGGGAGTGGCTCGTGACGACACGCGCGCCCGCGATCTGTACCAGTCCGCCGCGCAGGAATCGGGCGGAACGCGAATGGTTTATGTCCCGGGCACCCGAGGAAGACGCGGTACGACCATTCCTTTCTATTTAGGCCCCAAGACGGCGGGTCTGGAACGGGCGCGGCAACACTTGGCGGCGCTCGCTGCGAGACGACCCAGATGATCCCGCGACGGGCAAGAGCGGCGTTGGCGGGCCTGATCCCGATGTCAATTCTGGCGGCGACGAGCGGGCTAGTCGCCTGTCGTCCAGTGACCAACCAGACGCAACGTCAGGAATCTACGAGATCCGAATACGACATGGCGATCGAGTTCGCCGAAAATCCAGCCAGGATAGTTGAGAGGACGCCTTGGAAAATGGTTTCCGCCGAGGGGGGGGTGCGTGATTTCAGTCGTACTTTGACTATCGCAGCATATAAAAGCCAAGAGCTAGAAAATATTGTTATGGTAGGTTCGGTCGCTGATGGACGAGTAGATGGCCAGCTTGCAAGATATAAACAGCTTCAAGAGGCCGTACGTAAAGGTCGGTCGATCGCAGGCCCACGCTTACCGAAATCGGGACTAATTCCCTTAGACATGGGGCGGAATGTCGCGTCCGTGGAATTTATTGGAACAGAGGAAAAAGCATTGGAGTGTGAAATCACCGGATTTCACATGCCGTCCTACATTTTCAGATGTAGTTGGATTGCTAATGGTTCATCCTACGGGATTGAGGCTGATCCTAGGCTGATCGGCGTGATAGAGCATTTTCATGACAGCTTAGTACAAGCTGCGGAACAGGAATCATAAGATGTCGGATCGTCCTGGGAATAATACCGTCGTGCGCGGTGTCATAAAACTCAATGAAAAGCAGATATCGATCATTGCTAATTTACGACGTACGAAAATATGCTGATGCATATTCTTTCATAAGTGGGGCAATCGGGGTACTAACCAACGACGAATATACAAAGTTTTGGTTTTCGCAAGCTTCCCGCATTAATCAGGGTTCTGGCGCCGTTTCAAATTTTATACGGAATTTTACGACTAATGGATTGACTATCGCAAAAGGAAATGCCGAGGGTTACAGATAATATCCGACAGCGTTGCATTTTGCTACATGATCAATATTCTCACAGTGAATAGATTTGGTCGCAGACAGGCCGTGAGAAATAACATAGTAATGCGTATCGGTATGTACTTCGAGGGGGGTAGTTACGACGAGGGGGCACCGAAAGCTTCGAGCGACTCGTGGCCTTCTGATCGCTACTCGCTGCATTTGCCGCGACCGCGAGCGGGGGATGCTTGCAGCACGAATATGCCGGTATACCGCTGACGCCTGGTGCCGCGCCGGCCGACCTACAGATGCTGGCGATGCTTGCCCGGATTGGGGACAAGCAGGCGCCTACCTATTCAAGTTTGACCCCAAGACGCATGCCACTCGGGACGCGTTCAAGACTTTCGACCCGGAATTACTGGTCAACCTGAAGGCGGCGGGCGAGCTTGGTCGAGAAGCCTTCGATGCTGGCCCCGCGGGTCCTGTTTCTCGACTTCGCTCGAAACGAACGGATGGAGGATGGCACGCGACAGGGGGCGTAAGGGAACGGTTCTTCGACACGCTCGGCATCAGCAGAGCCAGGTGAATAGCCGGATGGTTCGACCTACCCTTAACCCCGACCCTCGCCGATGTTGAATCGCGCACGCGAAAAGGCCCGGGCGGATCGCTCCGCCCGGGCCAGGTGTCTACCGGGAGCTTACCAGTAGAAGTTGCGGATCACGTCGATCACGAAACCGCGGCGTGTATCGACCAGCAATACGTCGTTGTAATGACGTACCCAGCGCTGGTTGAAGCCCGGATTGGGCAGGCGATAGCGCCACGGATCGTTGATGAAGTAGCGCGATCCGTAATAGGTCGGGGCGATCCGTACGCCGCTGCGGAAGACGTTGTAGCGGAACGGCGCATTCCAGTTGCCGCGCGCATAGATGTTGCGGTTCTGGTCGCGATAGCCGCGCCAGTCGTTGCGGCCCCAGTTGCGGCGATCGTCGCGCCGGTCGTTCCGGCGGTCGCGCACGTCCTCGCGGAGTTCCTGACGTGCATCGCGGACGTCGCGGCGTTCATTGCGGATATCGCTGCGGTCGCCGCGGCGATAGGCGTCGTTCAACTGGCGCTGTTCCTGACGCACATCGCGCCGGTCGCGGCGGATTTCGCCATTGGACTGGGCGTTGGCGACGGTCGGTGCGATGACGGGGAACGCCGTCGCGGCGATCAGCGCGGTGAGGATCAGTTTACGCATCTTGGCATCTCCATTCTGTCCGGCGGCAGATCGGGGGAACCGCCGTCGTCCTGCTATATGGAGGCCGCCCGCTGAATGGAGCGGGAACGCGTTCGTCAGCAAATTGTAAGGGAAAGAGGAAGGTCCCGCGCCGATTACGGCGTGTCGCGATCCCCGCCGCCGCCGCCGGGTGCGCCGATCGCGCCGACCGTGCCGATATTGCCGAACAGTTCGTCGAAGAAGCCGCGCTTGCGACCCAGGGTCGGCGTGGTCTTGCCGTACGGGCGGACGGAAGCGATCTGTTCGACGCCCCCCTTTGCGACGCCCGTCACGACGCCCTGCGGGTTGAACGAGATGCGCAGCGTCAGCTGCTCCTTCGCCTTCGGGTTGTTGTAGGCGAAGTTCCGCGAATCGCGGGAGATGTAATACCAGTCGCCCTGGTTGAACTGGCTGGTGAAGGTCGGCTTGCCCAGCGTCTGGAGCACGGAGGCGCGGTTATCGACGCCCGGCTGCACCGAATTCACCAGATCGGCATCGACGATATAGCCCTGATGCGACCGCAAGGGTGTGCAGGCACCGGCGGCGATCGTCGCAAGCCCGAGGGCGGCGATCGTCATCAGCCGGGTTTTCGTGACGGTCATCGAACTATCTCCAAGAGCCGGCGGCAAGAGTACACGTTGCACCGGCGCGCGATCGCCTCAATATGCCGGGGATCGCGGCCAAACAAGGGCAAGCGCGGGGCACGGAGCAGACATGAATCTTATCACGGGCTGGCTGGACGGCATTATGGGCCGCAGGAACGAGGAAGCGCTGCCGCTGTACAATGCGGTGGTCGCCCGTGCGCGTGAACCGCACTGGTATCTGGACGGTCAGGTGCCCGATACGGTCGATGGCCGATTCGACATGATCGCGGCGGTGCTGGGCTTCGTCGTGTTGCGGCTTGAACAGGACCGGCAGGGCGCGGCGATATCGGCGGTGCTGACCGAGCGGTTCGTGGACGACATGGACGGGCAATTGCGCCAGATCGGGATCGGCGACGTCGTCGTCGGCAAGCATATCGGCAAGATGATGGGGATGCTGGGCGGGCGGCTGGGCGCGTATCGCGACGGGCTGGCGGGTGACGGGATCGACGCGGCATTGCTCCGCAACCTGTATCGCGGCGACGCGCCCGCACCGGCCGCGCTGGCGCATGTTCGCGATACCTTGCTGGCGTTTCGCGACCGGCTGGCGGCGATGCCGATCGCCGATCTGGGCGAAGGACGACTGCCATGATCGCGCCGGAATTTTCGCGCGTCGAGCGGATCGACACGTTCGGCGTGGGCGAGCGCACGGTCGAGATCGAGGCGAACGAGACGGAGCGCGGGAAACTGGCCGAGCGATTCGGGCTGGTGTCGCTGGGCCGGCTGACCGCCAGCTTCCGCGTGCGGATGGAAGCGGCGGGCATCGTCGCGCGCGGCACGGTGGATGCGTCCGTCGTGCAGGCGTGTTCGGTGACGGACGAACCGATCCCGGTCGAGATATCCGAAGCGGTCGCATTGCGCTTCATCGAGGAAGACGCGGTGAACGAAGAGGAGATCGAACTGTCCGAGGATGCGCTGGACACGATGTTCTACACCGGATCGGCGATCGACTTGGGCGAGGCGGCGGCGGAGACGGTCGCGCTGGCGCTGGACCCGTTCCCGCGCAGCCCGAATGCGGAGGCTGCGTTGAAGGCGGCGGGCGTGATCGGCGAGGACGAGGTCAAGCCGCTGGGCGCGCTGGCCGGGTTGAAGGGGTTGCTCGAGAAGAAGTGAGGGGGCTGTGTCGGGCGCGTTCCGGTCGATAGTATCCCGTCATCCCCGCGCAGGCGGGGATCCATACTGGCTTGCGTCTGCTTGGGTCACGGCCGTCGTGATTATGGATCCCCGCCTTGGCGGGGATGACGGCGAAGGGTCGCGCGGCTCTCGAACCCGATGCGCGTCAGGGTCGACGCGGACCGATGCCGGCGGCGAGCATGTCGGCGATGACGTCGGCGACGTCCGCGGGCGAGCGGTCCTGTTCCCAGACGCCGTAGCGCAGGCCGAGAAAGACGTTGATGCCCATCAGCGCCCAGGCGTGGATTTCCGAGACGTCCTCACGCACTTCTCCGCGGGCGGCGGCGGCCTTGAGGCGAGCGGCGATGCGGTCGGCCGTCGTCGAATAATGGAGCCGGAAGCTTTCCGGATCGACGAATTCGGATTCGTCGATGATGCGGTACAATTCCTTGTGGCCGCGGACGAAGGCGATGAAGTCGCGCAGGCCGGCACGTTCCGCCGCGAGCTGATCGGGGGCGGCGCGGATGCCGGGGGCGACGTGATCGCGGACCTGATCGGACATGTCGCGGACCAACGCGCGGAACACGGCGTCCTTCGAATCGAAATAGGTATAGAAACTGCCGAGCGCGACGCCGGCGCGGCGGGTGATGCCGCTGATCGAGGCGTCGTGGAAACCGCGTTCGCCGAATTCCAGCGCGGCTGCATCCAGGATCGCGCGCATCGTCTTGCGGCCGCGCTCGGTGCGCGGGGTCTTGCCTGCGCCGGCGGCGTCGGCGGTCAGTTCGCGGCCGGTTTCCGTCGATAGATCAGGTGTTTGCCCGGCGGGGGGCGTTGCCGGTGCGACACGCTTTTGCATTATTTCCACTCCCCGCCCAACCCAAGTTGAAACCTGGTTCAGGTTTCATTATAGCGACCTCATACGGCGCACAACCCGGCTTCGACCGGGGGCATCATGCAGCGCCAGCAGGAGGGGATCACTATCATGTCACGCCGGGTATCCACGCGCACGCTGCTCAACGCCAGCGCCGCTTTCGCCGTTATCGCTGCAGTTCCTGCTTTCGCGCAGGACACTCCGCCGGCTCCCGCGCCGGTCGAGGAAGGCGTGATCCCGGACGACTCGGGTGCGATCGTCGTCACCGCACGCCGCCGCGAGGAGCGCCTGATCGACGTGCCGGTCGCGATCACCGCCTTTTCGGGTGCGCAGCTGGAGGCATCGGGATCGATCGACGTTACCGACCTGTCCAACGTGACGCCGAACGTGACGCTGGAAGTATCGCGCGGCACCAACTCGACGCTGTCCGCCTTCATTCGCGGCGTCGGCCAGCAGGATCCGGTCGCCGGGTTCGAGGCGGGCGTGGGCATCTATCTGGACGACGTGTATCTCAACCGTCCGCAGGCGGCGGTGCTGGATATCTATGACGTGGAGCGGATCGAGGTGCTGCGCGGGCCACAGGGCACGCTGTACGGGCGCAACACGATCGGCGGCGCGGTGAAGTATGTGACGCGGCGGATCGGCGATAAACCGACGCTGAACCTGCGGGCGACCTATGGCAGCTACGACCAGGCGGACGGCGTGATCAGCGCGAGCGCGCCGATCGGCGACAGCGGCTTCCGCATCGGCGGCGCGGTGGCGCGGCTGACGCGCGGCGGGTTCGGCAAGAACCTGACCACGGGGGAGGACAATTATAACAAGGATTTGTGGGGTGCGCGCGGCACGTTGCAGTTCGAACCGAGCAGCAGCGCGTTCTTCCGCCTGTCCGGCGACTATACCAAGGACAACAGCAATACGCGCGGCGGCCACCGGTTGATCGCGCCGCTGAACGGCACCAACTTCCCGGTGCTGAACGACGTGTATGACAGCCGGGGCGCGCTGCTCGCGCCGAAGCAGTCGGTCAAGGCATATGGCGGGTCGCTGTTCGCCGAGGTGAAGCCGAGCGACTGGCTGACGTTCCGGTCGATCACCGGATATCGCAAGGACGACAGCGCGACGCCGATCGATTTCGACGCTTTGCCCGCGGTCGATGTCGACGTGCCCGCTTTCTACAACAACAAGCAGTTCAGCCAGGAAGTGCAGTTGCTGGTCGATACCGGCCCGCTGAACGCGTTGATCGGCCTGTATTATCTGGATGCGCAGGCGACCACGGTGTTCGACGTGCGCCTGCCGGCATCGCTGACCGCACTGACCTTCGGCAACGTGCGGACGGATACGGTCGCGATCTTCGGCGATGCGACGTACGACATCACGCCGATGCTGAGCGTGTCGGTCGGTGGGCGCTACACCTGGGATACGCGGCGGTCGCAGATCCAGCGCAACGTCTATGTCGGGTCGTCGCCCTATTTCGGCGGGACGAGCGCGCCGATCGTGCGGCAGACCGATTTCCGCGGATCGGCGGACTTCGCGAAATTCACGCCGCGCGCGTCGATCAGCTTCAAGCCGGCGCAGGATCACCTGCTGTATGCAAGCTATTCCAAAGGCTTCAAGGGCGGTGGTTTCGATCCGCGCGGCGTCGCCACATCGGCACCGGATCTGAACGGCAACGGCGTCGGCGGCGCGGGCGGCGATCAGGCGGATATCTACAACTTCCTGTCGTTCGATCCCGAGACGGTCGAAAGCTACGAAGTCGGATACAAGGCGTCGATGTTCGATCGCCGCCTGACGCTGGCGGTATCGGGTTTCCATTCGAAATATACCGACGTTCAGGTGCCGGGATCGGCGGGTACGATCGTCGGCGGCATTCCGACCTTTGCGGGCATCACGACGAATGCGGGCAAGGCGCGGATCAACGGCGTCGAGCTGGAAGCGAATGCGACGCTGATCCGGGGCACGGACGGGACGCGGCTGTCGGTCGCGGGCACGCTCGGCTACCTCGACGCGAAGTATCTGGAATTCATCGGTAACATCAACAACCTGCCGGTCGACGTGGCGAATTTCCGCAAGTTCCAGAACACGCCGGACTTGACCGCGAGCGGCACCGTCGCCTTTTCCGCACCGATCGGCGCGGGTTCGGTCGATCTGAGTTCCACGCTGTCGTATCGCAGTGCCTCGCAGCAGTTCGAACTGCGTACCCCGGGTCTGGACCAGCCGGGCTTCGCGCTGCTGGATGCGAACATCGTCTACAATATCGACGAGCGCTTCTCGATCGGGGTGCATGGCAAGAACCTGACGAACAAGCGGTACATCGTGTCGGGCTACAACTTCCTGCGGCAGGACCCGATCACCGGCAACTTCGTGCAGGCGAACGGCGTGACGCCGGGGCTGAACTCGACGCTGGGCAATACCGGCGTGCTGACGGCCTATTACGGCAATCCGCGCCAGGTCTTCGCGACCGTCACGGCGAAGTTCTGAATACGGTAATTGCGCATGGACGACCGCCCCGCCGGTCGTCATGACGATACGGGCGCGCGGCAACGATCGCGCGTCCGTTACCCTGCCGCCCACCAGCGCCCCCGGAGAGCATGACGATGAGCACCGCCCCACAGACCGGCCTGCCCCGTACGTCGCGCCCGCCGTCGCTGGTGCTGGCGATGCTGCTGCTCGTCTACACGTTCAATTTTCTCGACCGTCAGATCCTGGGGATATTGGTTCAGCCGATCAAGGCGGACCTGGGCCTGACGGATACGCAATTGGGCGCACTTGGCGGGATCGCCTTCGCCTTGCTCTATTCGACGCTGGCGATCCCGTTGGCGCTGATCGCCGACCGGACGAGCCGAAGCTGGGTGGTCACCATATCCCTGACGGTCTGGAGCGGCTTCACCGCGCTGTGCGGCATCGCGACGAACTTCTGGCAACTGTTCGCCTTCCGCCTCGGCGTCGGCGTGGGCGAGGCCGGCGGCGTCGCGCCGTCCTATGCGTTGATCGCGGACTATTTTCCGCCGGAAAAGCGCGCGCGGGCGCTGGCCATCTATTCGCTCGGCATTCCGATCGGCTTGGCGAGCGGCACGCTGCTGGGGGCGTATATCGCCAATCACGTCGACTGGCGCGCGGCGTTCCTGATCGTCGGGCTGGCGGGGATCATACTGGCCCCGATCTTCCGCCTGATCGTCAAGGACCCGGTGCGCCCCGTCGCGCCCAAGGGGCAGGCCCCGATATCGGCCGTGTTCGGCGTGCTGGCGAAGAAGCCGAGTTTCTGGCTGATGGCGTTCGCCGCGTCGATGAGTTCGATGGCGGGATATGGCCTCGCATTCTGGGTGCCGTCGGTGCTGATCCGCAGTTACGGGTTCGATCTGGCAACGACATCGTACTTCTTCGGGTCGTTGCTGCTGATCGGCGGCGTCGCAGGTGTCTTCCTGGGCGGCGTGCTGGCCGACCGGATGGGAAAGTCTGATCGCGGATTCTATGCGCGACTGCCGGCACTGGCATGGCTGATTACCGCACCATTGTTCATCGCGGGGTTCATGAGCCCGTCACCGGCGGTCGCCTGGGCGTTCCTGCTGATCCCCAATGCGCTCAACATCCTGTGGCTGGGGCCGCTCGTCACCGCGGTCCAGCACCTGGTGCCGCCCCATATGCGCGCGACGGCTTCGGCGAGTTTCCTGTTCATCAACAATCTGATCGGACTGGGCCTCGGATCGCTGGCCATGGGCAAGCTGTCCGACATCATGACGCCACAGTTCGGCAACGACGCACTCCGCTATTCGGCGATCGCGGTGGTGTGCCTGTACTTCGTCGCGGCGTTTCTGGGCTTCCTGGCCGCTAAGCCGTTGCGGAGGGACTGGGTGGACGAGCCGGCGGCCTGATTGGTCGGCGGCAATGGTCCGAAGTTCACACAAGGTCACACGGTATCGGGGTGTCGGCGGGATCGCGCGACGACAGGTCGCGGCGTGGGATGATCGGGATGTCAAAGAGCGGACATGGTGAATTTCAGTCCATGTCCAACATTGCAACCCTGTTGGGCCGTTATAGGATTGGCCTCGGCTCAGGAGTACGACCATAAGTCATCGTCATTGCCGCACAGGTGGCGACATATATGGCGGTCGGTTGTAGTTCGTTTTAAACATGGGTGATTATGGATTCCCGCCTGCGCGGGAATGACGATCGATTGAGATGACCGCGAACTTCGACCGCCTTTACCGCTCGCGCGTGGCGGCGAACTTCACCTTCGGGTAGCGATCGGAGACGTAGCCGACGTCCCAGGCCGTCTTCGCCATGTAGACGGGGTTGGCGTCTCGGTCCTTCGCCATGCTCGACCGGTTGAGGTCGATGAATGCCTTGAGGTCCGCGGGATCCTCCGCCGACACCCAGCGCGCGGTGTCGTAGGGGGCCATTTCGAGGCCGGCATCGACCTTGTATTCCGCGTCGAGCCGCGACAGCAGGACTTCCAGCTGCAACTGCCCGACGACGCCGATGATCAGGTTGGATCCGATCTCCGGGTAGAAGACCTGGGTCACGCCTTCCTCGGCCATGTCGTCCAGCGCCTTGCGCAACTGCTTGGTCTTCGTGGGATCCTTCAATGCGACGCGGCGCAGGATTTCGGGCGCGAAATTGGGCAGGCCGGTGAAGCGCACGTCGGCGCGTTCGCTCATCGTGTCGCCCACCCGCAAGGTGCCGTGGTTGGGGATGCCGATGATGTCGCCCGGAAACGCCTCGTCCGCGAGTTCGCGGTTCTGCGCGAAGAACAGGATCGGCGAATGGATCGCGATCGGCTTGCCGTGGCCGGTCGGGGTCAGCTTCATCCCGCGTTTGAACGTGCCCGAACACAGCCGCATGAATGCGATGCGATCGCGGTGATTGGGGTCCATATTCGCCTGGACCTTGAATATGAAGCCGGTGACGTCGGGGCGTTCCGGCGTGACGGCGGCAGGTTCGGCCGGCTGCGGACGCGGGCCGGGGGCATGCTGGCCCAGCGCCGCGATCAGTTCTGCGACCCCGAAATCCTTGAGCGCGGAGCCGAAATAGACGGGCGTCAGATCGCCCGCGCGATACGCCTCGACATCGAACGAGGCATAGCCGCCCATCGCCAGTTCGGATTCGTCCTTCAGCGTGGCGAGCCCGGCCGGCGTGATCGTCGCGGCGAGTTTCGGATCGTCCATTCCGTCGAACGGGATCGCGCGCCCCATGAACTCGCGGCTCGGCCCCTCGGGCTGGCTGAGGGTATTGGCGTGCAGATCGTACACGCCTTCGAAATCGCTGCCCATGCCGACCGGCCAGCTCATCGGGCAGACGTCAAGCTGGAGCATGTCGGCGATCTCGTCGAGCAGTTCGAACGGCGGGCGTCCCTCGCGATCGACCTTGTTGACGAAGGTGATGATCGGAACCGAGCGCAGGCGGCAGACCTCGAACAGCTTGCGCGTCTGCGCCTCGATACCGCGCGCGGCGTCGATCACCATCACCGCGGAATCGACGGCGGTCAGCGTGCGGTACGTGTCCTCGCTGAAATCCTCGTGGCCCGGCGTGTCGAGCAGGTTGAAGGTCAGGCCGTCCTTCTCGAACGTCATGACGGAGGAAGTGACGGAGATGCCGCGCTGCTGCTCGATCTTCATCCAGTCGGAGCGGGCACGACGGTTCTGCCCGCGCGCCTTCACCTCGCCCGCGAGATGGATAGCGCCGCCGAAATAGAGCAGCTTTTCAGTGAGCGTGGTCTTGCCGGCGTCGGGATGCGAGATGATCGCGAAGGTGCGGCGGTCGGAGGTATGATTCATCGCCGCGCCGTAGCGGGTGTGGGCGATTTGCTCAACTGGAGGCAGGGGAGAGATGGTTCGCGCAGAGGCGCGGAGGAGAAATGGGGTGTTGGCGATCTTCTCCCCTCCCTGGAAGGGAGGGGTCGGGGGTGGGTGGGCCTGAGGCGCGCATTCCGTTTCCACGGGACCGACCCACCCCCAGCCCCTCCCTTCCAGGGAGGGGAGTAAGAAGGGGGAACCCCTCCCTTTCAGGGAGGGGAGCAAGAAGGGGGGCGGCGACGCTCCCCTTTTTTTCTCAACGTTCTCTGCGCCTCTGCACGAAACGAACCTTCTACGAACCGGTCAGGCAGTCAGCGTGACGCTCATCGTGATGATTTTCTCTCCGCCGACAGGGACTTCGAACACGCCGGGTTTGTCGCGAAAGTCGCCGGCATAGCCTTGCGGGTCGGCGATGCCGTGCCAGGGTTCGATGCAGACATAGGCAGCGCCGGGCTTGGTCCAGATGCCGAGTTGCGGCGTGTCGGGGAAGGCGATGTCGAGCACGGGCGCACCGAATGCGCCGTAAGTGACCTTGTCGGATGCGACCGGATCCCAGATCAGGGCATCGTCGGTGAACAGGTCGTCGCGAAGGCGCAGCGCGCGGCCGTCCAGCGGGGTGGGGCGGTCGGCGGGGGCGATCGTGCCGTCCTTCGCGAGCGTCCTGAGCGCGGCCGGTTCCTGCCGCGCGAACAGGATGCGGTGCGCCTCGCGCGGTTCGCCGTAGGGCAGCGGCCAGGCGAAGGCGGGGTGGAAGCCGAAGCTGGCGGGCATCGGCGTGTCACCGCGATTCTCGATCCGCGCGGTGATCGTCAGCGTCGCGTCTTCCAGCACGTAGGTGAGGTCGAGCGCGAAAGCGAAGGGATAGCTCTCGCGCGTATCCCCGCTGTCGGTGAGGCGGAAGGTCACGCGGTCGTCGCGATGCTCGATCGCTTCGAAGTCGCTGTGGCGGGCGAAACCGTGCTTCTTCATCTTGTGGCCGGCGCCGTCGATGCGCAGCGTATCCCCCGCGAGCGCGCCGACGATCGGGAACAGGATCGGTGCGTGACCGGTCCAGAAGGCCGGATCGGCGTTGGTCATCAATTCCCGGCCGTCGCGATCGCGCAGCGACGTGAGTTCCGCGCCGACATGGTTGATGCCGGCGCTGAGTTTCGGCGAGCGGATGACGACGAGTTCAACCACGAAGCGTTGCCCCGAGCTTTGCGGCGGCAGCGACGACCTTGTCGGCGATCGCCTTCAATTCCTCGTCGGTGAAGCTCTTCGCGGTCGGTTGCAGCGTGATTTCGACCGCGAGGCTTTTCCTGCCATCCTCCATCCCTGCGCCGGTGAAGACGTCGAACAGGCGGGCCGCGACGATATTCGCCTTGTCCGCGCCCTTGACCGCGCGGACGAGCGTGTCGGCGGCGAGATCGGCGGGGACGAGGAAGGCGAAGTCGCGCGTCACCGCCTGCAACGCGGGGGGCGTATAGGCCGCGCGCATGAAGCCGGTGCTGCGTTTGGCGGGCAGCGCGTCGAGATACAATTCGACCGCGGCGACCGGGCCGTCGAGGTCGAACGCCTTGAGGACGCTGGGGTGGACCATGCCGAAGGCCGCGAGCACGGTCTTGGGGCCGAGGCGCAGCGTGCCGGACTGGCCGGGATGCCAGGCGTCGCCGGCTTCGCCCATCACTTGCAGGTTTTCGACCGGCGCACCGGCGGCGGCGAGCAGGGCGATCGCCTCCGCCTTGGCGTCGAACGCGTCGAAGCCGACCGCCTTGCCACCGCGCCAGCCGCGCGGACGTGACGATCCGGCGAGGACGACGCCCAGGGTCGGGCGTTCCTTGTCGGACAGGTAGCGGCGGCCGATCTCGAACAGGCGGACGCTGGTCTGGCCGCGCTTGAGATTGCGTTCGGCGGCGGACAGCAGGCCGGGCAGCAGCGACGGCCGCATGACCTTCAATTCCTCACTGATCGGGTTGGCGAGCGTCCAGGCACCACCACCGAACGGCGCGGCCTGCGCATCGGACAGGAAGCTCCACGTCACCGCTTCGTCCAGGCCGCGCGCGGCGGCGGCGCGACGGGCCCGGCGTTCCAGTTTCTGGTCGGGCGTGGCGGTGGGCTTCGCGACGCCGGGGGTGCGGGGCAGGGCGACCGAGGGCACCTTGTCGATGCCTTCGATGCGGATCACTTCCTCGACCAGATCGGCCGGGCCGTCCACGTCGCGACGCCAGGTCGGGACGGTGACGGACCAGCCGGAATCGACCGCGAAGCCCAGGCTTTCGAGGATCTCGCGCTGGCGATCGGCGGCGATGGCGAGGCCACCGAGCGTTTCGGCGCGGGCCGGATCATAAGCGATCGTGCGCTGCGTGGTCGGCGGCGTGCCGGCGCGCGTGATCTCGCTAGCCTGTCCGCCGCACAGGTCGATCACGAGCCGCGTCGCGATGGCGAGGCCGTCGTCGAGGAAGGCGGGATCGACGCCGCGTTCGAAGCGCTGGCGTGCGTCGCTGGTCAGCGCGAGTTTCTGGCCGGTGCGCGCGATATGGTCGGGATCGAAGAAGGCGCATTCGATCAGCACGTCGGTGGTCGTGTCGGACACGCCCGAATCCTCGCCGCCCATGATGCCGCCGATATCGTGGACGTGCGCGTCGTCAGCGATGACGGTCATGCCCGCGTCCAGCGTGTACGTCTTGCCGTTGAGCGCGAGCACCTGTTCGCCCGCGGCCGCCTTGCGCGCGACGAGGCCGCCGGTCAGCTTGGCGCGGTCGTAGACGTGAAGCGGGCGGCCGAGGTCGATCATCACGTAATTGGTGATGTCGACCAGCGCGGAGATCGGTTTCTGGCCGATCGCGGTGAGACGGCGGCGCATCCAGTCGGGGGCCGTGCCGTTCTTCACTCCGGCGACGGTCTGTGCGTAGAAAGCGGGACAGCCCTCCGCGTCGTCGGTGCGGACGTCGGGGCCTGCGCCCTGGCCCGCGACAGGTTCTACCGCGAGCGGCTTCAGCGTACCGATGCCGGTGGCGGCGAGATCGCGCGCGATACCGCGGACGCCCATGCAATCCTGCTTGTTGGGGGTGATGCTGACGTCGATCACCGGATCGTTGAGGCCGGCATAATCGGGATAGGCAGTGCCGATCGGCGCATCTTCGGGCAGTTCGATGATGCCGTCATGATCCTCGCCCAGCTCCAGCTCGCGCGTCGAACACATCATGCCGTTCGACACGACGCCGCGGATCTCGGCGACCTTCAGCGTGATGTCGCTGCCGGGGACATAGGCGCCGGGGGCACCGAACACGCCGACCAGCCCCGCGCGCGCATTGGGGGCGCCGCAGACGACCTGCATCGGACCGTCGCCGGCATCGACGGACAGCACCTGCAGCTTGTCCGCCTGCGGATGGCGTTCGGCGGTGAGGACCTTGGCGACCTTGAACACGGCAAGTTTTTCGCCGGGATTCTCGACGCCCTCGACCTCGAGGCCGATGCGGGTGAGCGTCTCGACGATCTGGTCGAGCGAAGCGGTCGTGTCGAGATGCTGGCGGAGCCAGTCTAGGGTGAACTTCATGCGCCGACTCCGCCGGACAAAGTGGGGACGTCGAGCGCGGAGAAGCCGTAATGCTTCAGCCAGCGGACGTCGCTTTCGAACACCGGACGCAGATCGTCGATGCCGTATTTGAGCATGGCAAGGCGATCGATGCCGCAACCGAAGGCGAAACCCTGCCATTCGTCGGGGTCCAGGCCGCATGCCTCGATCACCTTGCGGTGAACCATGCCGGAGCCGAGAACCTCCATCCAGCCGTCGCTGCCGCCGATCACGCGCTTGCCCTTTTCGAGGCTGAAGCCGACATCGACCTCCGCCGAGGGTTCGGTGAAGGGGAAGTAGCTGGGGCGCAGGCGCAAGACGACGTCGTCGCGTTCGAAAAAGTCGCGCAGGAAGGTTTCGAGCGTCCATTTGAGATGACCGAGCGTGATCCCCTTGTCGATCACCAGCCCCTCGATCTGGTGGAACATCGGCGTGTGCGTCGCATCCCAGTCGGAACGATAGACGCGACCGGGCGCGATGATGCGGATCGGTTCGCCGGCCTTCTGCGTGCGGTTCGCGATCTCGACCATCGTGCGGATCTGGACCGGCGACGTGTGCGTGCGCAGGACCATCGGCGGTTCGTGCTCGCCCGCGAGATAGAAGGTGTCCTGCATCGCGCGCGCGGGGTGCGTTTCGGGAATGTTGAGCGCGCTGAAATTGTGCCAGTCGTCCTCGATCTCCGGACCCGTGGCGACCGCGAAGCCGAGATCGGCGAAGATCTCCGCAAGTTCGTCCATCACCTGGCTGACCGGGTGGATCGTGCCGGTCGGCGCGACATCGGCGGGCAGCGTCATGTCGAGCGTCTCGCGCGCCAGCCGGGCGTCGAGATCGGCGCGTTCCAGCATCGCCTTGCGGGTCGCGATCGCGGTGGTGACGGCCTCGCGCAGGCCCTGGATCCGGGGGCCTTCGACCAGCCGCTGTTCGGGAGACATGCCGCCGAGCGTCTTCAGCAAGGCGGTCACCGTGCCCGCCTTGCCGAGCGCATGCACACGGCACGCCTCGAGCGCGTCGAGCCCGCTTGCCACATCGATCGCGGCGAGGAGATCGGTCTTCATCTGGTCGATATCGGTCATTCTTGCATCCAGTTCACTCACGCTTGCGTGGTTAGGAGTAAGGACGGTGCTTCGACAAGCTCAGCACGAACGGTGGTCAGGTGCCGCGGCGGTGGTTGGTACGAGCCGGGCGTTGGCGCGGGGATGACGAAGGTCTGGCGTAACGAAAAGGGGCGCCGGTGGAGAACCACCGACGCCCCGAATCTCATACTCGCGTCAGGTCGCCTCAGGCGGCCTGGGGCAGAGCCGCCTTCGCCTGCGCGATGATGGCGCTAAATGCGGCACCCTCGTGCATTGCGATGTCGGCCAGGACCTTTCTGTCCAGTTCGACACCGGCCAGCTTCAGGCCGTGCATGAACTGCGAATAGGTCAGGCCTTCGGCGCGGACGCCGGCGTTGATGCGCTGGATCCACAGGCCGCGGAACGTGCGCTTCTTAACCTTGCGGTCGCGATAAGCGTACTGGCCGGCCTTTTCGACCGCCTGACGGGCGATGCGGATGGTGTTCTTGCGACGGCCATAATAGCCCTTCGCTGCACCGAGAATCTTCTTGTGCTTGGCGTGGGTGGTAACACCCCGTTTTACGCGTGCCATATCCTATATCCCCTTACTTGAGCCCGTAAGGCGCCCACGCCTTAACGGTGGCCGTATCGGCCTTCGACAGCACCTTGGTGCCGCGGTTCTGGCGGATATACTTGCTGTTGTGGCTGATCAGGCGGTGGCGCTTGCCGGCAACGCCATGCTTCAGCAGGCCGCTGGCGGTGAGCTTGAAGCGCTTCTTAACGCCGCTCTTCGTCTTCAGTTTGGGCATTTTCGTCCTTTCAAAATCGCGGGCGCTTATGAATAGCCACGGCAGCCCATACCGGCCGGACCATTCCTCTTACTCGCGGAGAAGTCGGGGCGCTTAGCCGGGCGTTCTCCGAAAAGCAAGATGGGGCGCGCGAAAAGCCGGGGGCGGGAACGATTCACATTGCCCACGCGCTTGCATGCCCGATGACCGATGCGTCCGAAACCGGAACCACGCCGCCCGTAACGGCTCCTGATCCGGCAAAAGCGCCGGTTGTGGAGCCACGCTGGTATAAGCGACGCTATCGCGGGGCGACTCCGCTCGGCTGGCTGCGGCGTGTGCTGTTGACGCTGCTGGCGCTGATCGCCGCCGTGTGGCTGATCCTGTTCATCACCAAGGGACGGTTCCTGAAATCGACGTTCGAGCGTGTCACCGGATCGCTGACGAATCGTACGGTGACGGTGCGCGGCGACTTCCAGCTGTATTTCGCGCCGTTCGACATCAAGTTCCTGGCCGAGGGTATCACCATTTCGAACCCGGCCTGGGCGACGCGGCCGAACCTGTTCGAGGCAAAGCGTATCGATACGCGAATCGCACCGTTGTCGCTGATATGGGGAAAACGGCGGATGCGCTGGCTGGACCTGACCGATGCGGCGATCGATCTGGAATGGAACGACGCGCACGACACCAACACCTGGACGTTCAGCGAGAAGAAGGGCGGCAAGCGGCTGGAATTTCCGATCATCGGACGGGCGACGGTCGCGGGCACGACGCTCCGCTATCTCGATTCGCGGTTGCGGCTGGAAACGGACCTGAAGTTCCAGACGATCACGTCGCGCGACGCGAAGATCGCCGATGCGGTGCACTTCACGGGCACGGGTACGATCCGCGGGACCCCGTTCCGGTTGTCGGGTGCGTTGATGTCGCCGAACGCGACCGTGGCGCGGGGCGAGAACCGGCTGGTGATGCGGGCGTTCGCCGCGAACAACCAGATCGACGTGACCGGCACGCTGCCGAGCATCGCCGAGATCGAGGGCGTTCCGCTGGCCGTGACCGCGCGCGGCCGCAACGTCGCGGAGTTGTTGCAGATCATCGGGGTCGTGACGCCCGATACGCGGAACTACCGGCTGAAGGCGCAATTGGTGAAGACCGGGATCGACTATGCCTTTACCGGCCTGACCGGGCGGTTCGGCGACAGCGACGTGGCGGGACGGTTCACCGTCAGCCAGACCGAGCCGAACGTCTATATCGACGCGACGCTGACCACCCGGCGGCTGGACATCATCGATGTCGCGCCTTTCATCGGGTACAATCCCGATATCGTCGCGACCAAGGGTGCGATCGCGGCCGCCGCGGCGACGGGCGCGGCGCCGGCCCGCGTGATGCCCGATGCGCCGTTGAATATCGAGGCGATGAAGGCGTTCGACGCGGACCTGAAATGGCGCGTGGGCGTCGTGCGATCGAAGAACGTGCCGATATCGAACATCGCGCTGACGCTGAAGCTGAAGGATCGCGTGCTGACGCTGTCGCCGCTGACGATGACGATGTCGCGCGGCGACGTCGCGGCCGATGTTAAGATCGATACGCGCCGCCGCCCCGCGCACACGACGTACGATATCCGGCTGGCCTCGACGCCGATGGGACGGTTGCTCGCCGGGTTCGGCGTGGCCGAGGCGGGAACGACGGGGACGATCAAGGGTCGCGTCCAGCTGGTCGGCGACGGCGACACGATCCACGATTCGCTGAGCAGCGCGAACGGGCGGATCGCCTTCACGATGCCGCAGGGCACGTTCTGGACGCGCAACGTGCAGCTGGCCGAGCTGGATATCGGCACGTTCGTGCAGAAGCTGATCCAGGACAAGTTGAAGAAGCCCGTGACGATCAATTGCGGTGCCGTAGCCTTCACCGTACGGGGTGGCGTCGCAGCGGCGGACCCGATCCTGATCGATACGGAGAAGAACGTGATTGCCGGGCGCGGCGGGTTCAGCTTCCGCACAGAAGCGCTGGACCTCGCGTTCCGGGCGGACGGGAAAAAGTTCAGCCTGTTCTCCGGCCAGTCGCCGGTCGGCGTCGGCGGCTATTTCTCCGCGCCGCGGATCAACCCGATCAGCCCGGAACTGCTGACGCGCGCCGGGGCCGGCATCGGGCTGGGGCTGGTGGCGACGCCGATCGGTGCGGTGCTGGCCTTCGTCGATATCGGCGATGCGAAGGCGGCGGCGTGTGGGCCGGTGCTGGCGGGCGCGACGGCAGCGCAGCAGCGCACGACCGACGGCAAGCCGCGCAAGGATGTGGGGAACGGCAAGGCGACGGTCGGCCAGCCGGACGAGAAGAAAAAGAAGTTCCTCGGGATATTCTGAGGCGGGGTTTACGGTTACCCGCTTCCCCGTGCGGGGCGTGTCGAACCCAATATATTGCACGCTTTTTCCAGCGCCACGGCGACCAAGGCCCCGATCGCATAAGCGAGGAAGTCTTCCGGTACGAAGGTCGTCCCCAATATCGTCCGGGCGAAGGCGTTGTGGCCCAGGCCGATGCGATCGACGAGGTGGAAATACTGACCGATCTCGACTGCGCAGGCGAACAGGAACGCGGCCAGAGCCGCCGCCCGCACGCCGAGGCGCATCACGGCGCGGATCGCGGTGTAGACCATGATCACGACGATGCTGTCGCCGGCATAGGGCCGGATCACCGCGTCGTGGACGAACAGGGCGATCGCCACCTCGACCAGGAACAGGACGAACGTCGCCGCGACGTAGAACCAGCGGCGGCGAGTCATCCGATCAGTGGCCGCGGCAGGCGAGGGCTTCGATGATTTCCTCGACGCGCGCCGGATCGCCCGAAGCGATGACCTCGCCCACGCTGTCGGCAGTGAGCGGATCGCCCGCCCAGTCGCAGACCCGCCCGCCGGCGCCCTCGATGACCGGGGCGAGCGCGGCGAAATCGTGGATCTTCAGGTTCGCCTCGACCACGATGTCCATCCACCCACTGGCGACGCAGCCGTAATTGTAGCAGTCGCCGCCCAGCACCGTGCTCATCACCGCGCCGTCGAGATGTTCGAAGGCGTGCAACTGGCTGTCGTCGAACGCGGCGGGGGACGTCGTGCCGAGCAACGCCTTGGCGAGATCGGGGCAGCGGCGCGTGGCTGCGGGCGCGCCGTTGAACAGGGTCGGCTGGCCCATCACGCCGAGCCAGCGTTCCTTGAGGATCGGCTGGTCGATCACGCCGAGCATCGGCCAGCCTTCGACCATCAGCGCGATGAGCGTGCCGAAGATCGGGCGGCCGGAAATGAAAGCGCGCGTGCCGTCGATCGGATCGAGCACCCAGGCGCGGCCGGACCGGCCTTCCTTGACGCCATATTCCTCGCCGATGATCGCGTCATCGGGATAGGCGCGTTCGATCAGCGCGCGCATCGCCGCCTCCGCCGCGCGATCCGCCAGCGTCACGGGCGAGGCGTCTTCCTTCGCCTCCAGCCCGTGGGCGTTGCTTTCCAGCACATTGGGATCCTAAGCTTAGAATTCCACGTGGACAAGTTGTCGCGG
>JADMIO010838849.1_pt1 | contig 99614 bp, 90 predicted proteins | sample 8958161 | NCBI WGS metagenome assembly JADMIO01 (sample SAMN16585339, study PRJNA669376) | soil metagenome | isolation source: Crop rotation soil | place: USA: Cullars Rotation, Alabama | collected 2011
CGCGACAACTTGTCCACGTGGAATTCTAAGCTTAGGATCCCAATGTGCTGGAAAGTTCTAGCGTAGTACTTATGGTTTTGGTGGTAGCACGCGTCACGGGCGTTATATATTATTTGAAGATAGTCACGGTCTCGAATGAACCTACGATTGGTATGGGAGGTAATATATTTGCTTCAAATCTAAAGAAGCCTAAGCCATTGGATTTTATTGTATTTAATACAATTAATCCGGAAACAAATAAACCTGCACTTTGGATATTTAGGTTATGCGCTATGGGTGGAGATACTGTAGTGATAAAGGATGGCATTTTGTTTGTAAATCGTAAAAATATGGATGAAGGTCTAAACCTGAACAGTCAATATATGATACCAGATAGTGAAGCGCAGGCATTGTTGCGAACTGACGAAGCAAAATATAAGAATTTAATCCAAGCTTCGCAGAACGGTGTTTCATATGTAGAGCTCGACATGGAGTCCATTCGCAAATATAAAGTTCATGCTGAACGAATTATCTGCCCAGCAGGCACTAAATACTCAATCATAAGTTCGATTGACAATCTACCTGTGTGGGAAGGTTGTGATTCAAACTGGAGCGTAGATCAATTTGGGCCAATTGTGGTGCCAAGGGATGCGTATTTTGTTCTCGGCGATAACAGGCACAATGCACTAGATTCACGTTATAGAGGCTTTGTAAACAAATCAGAATGGAGGGCTACTGTGCTTTGATGAGATTAATGCATATCTAACCAGTCCATAGCATTCTTAAACAGCAATTTTTCTTTCTGTTCTTTTGAAAAGCTGTTCATGCTTTCTATGAGTTTGCCGGGGTGGTGCTCACCAAGGGGGAAGGGATAATCACTGCCCATGCATACTTTATCGTCACCCATTATGTCGACAACGAAATCCAGGGCTTTGTCATCATGCACTAAAGCATCTATCCAGAACCTGCCGATGTGGTCGCGGGGATTTACGTTATTGTCAACAGCTACCAGGTCGGGGCGCACATTAAAGCCGTGCTCTATACGACCGATGGTAAGCGGGAAACTGCCACCGCCATGTGCGAAGGCCACTTTAAGTTTTGGATAACGCTCAAATACGCCACCAAATATCATGGAGCAGATGGCACGGCTGGTTTCGGCAGGCATGCCTACCAGCCAGGGCAGCCAGTATTTGCTCATTTCATTTTCGCCCATCATTTCCCAAGGGTGCACAAAAATGCTGCAACCCAGTTCTTCCGCTGCCTGCCAGAAAGGGTAAAATGAGGCATCGCTGAGGTTTTTGGTATTGATATTGGATCCAATTTCAATGCCCGGCATTTTTAGTTCTTTTACGCAGCGCTCCATCTCTCTTATAGCCGTGTCCACATCCTGCATAGGTACTGTGCCGAGGCCAATAAAGCGTTTAGGGTGTAATTCAACGCATTGTGCTATGTGGTCGTTAAAAAAGCGCGAGGTTTCAAGCGCATGTTCGGGCTTTGCGAAGTAATTGAACAGTACAGGTATAGTAGATAATACCTGTGTGCTCACTTCCGTCATATCCATTTCTTTGGTACGCACACCGGCGTCCCAGCAGTTCTGCTCTATCTCGCGGAAGACCTTGTCGCCCTTTATCATCCGGGCGCAGCAGGGCTTGTGATGCTCCAGCCTGATGAAGTCCCCATAACCGAATTTTTGAAACCAGTTAGGGATATGCTCGGGCATTATGTGTGTATGGATGTCTATTTTCAAAGCTGAGAATTAAAGCATTTCATAAATAATAGCAGAACCTTGCCCTACACCTATACACATAGTAGCCAGTCCGTATTTCGCTTTTCTGCGCCTTAGTTCGTAAATAAGCGTTGTGCTGATACGCGCGCCACTGCAACCTAATGGGTGCCCAATAGCAATGGCACCACCGTTTACATTCACTCTTGCAGCTTCCAGTCCCAGGTCGCGCATACAAGCTATGCTTTGCGAAGCAAAAGCCTCGTTCAGCTCTATAAGGTCAAGATCGCTCACTTCAAGGCCTGCGCGTTTCAATGCTTTGAGTGTTGCAGGAACCGGGCCTACTCCCATTACGGCGGGGTCAACACCCGCAATAGCCATTGACTTTATTTTTGCTATCGGTTTCAGGTTGTATTTTTTCACAGCTTCTTCGGATGCCAGCAGCAGTGCTGCAGCACCATCGTTAATGCCGCTTGAGTTGCCTGCTGTTACCGTGCCGTTCTTCTTGAATGCCGGTTTTAATTCAGCTAATTTTTCCAATGAAGATTGGCGTGGGTGTTCATCCACGGCAAAAACATTTGTTTTGCCTTTGCCCATGTCAACCCTTACCGGTACTATCTCATCAAGGAATTTCCCTGAAGCCGCCGCCGCAGCATATTTTTCCTGTGTATTGTATGCAAACTGGTCTTGTTCTTCGCGCGTTACGTTCCATTGTTCGGCTACGTTTTCCGCAGTTTCGCCCATGGTATAAGGGTGGTACAAAGCACTCAATTTACTGTTGATAAAGCGCCAGCCCATGGTAGTATCAAAAACTTCCGCCTTTCTTGAGAAAGGCCCGTCTGCTTTTGGCATTACAAAAGGTGCACGCGTCATGCTTTCTACCCCACCTGCTATATAGATTTCACCATCACCGCACATTATGGCACGGGATGCATCCATTATAGCCTGAAGGCCTGAGGCACAAAGACGGTTTACGGTATTGCCGCCAACAGTTACAGGCAATCCAGCCAGTAAAGCAGCCATACGGGCCACGTTCCTGTTGTCCTCGCCCGATTGGTTGGCCGCGCCTGCTATTACATCTTCAATAGCATTTACATCAACATTGGGGTTGCGCTCTATTAGCTTCTTTATTACATGCGCAAGTAAGTCGTCAGGACGAACGGTAGAAAGACTACCGCCATATTTGCCTATTGGGGTCCTTACTGCATCTATAACATATGCTGTCATATTCTTAGCTTATTGCTTGTTCTAAATCGTTTATTATATCTGTAACTGTTTCTATGCCCACGCTCATGCGTATCAGGCCATCTGTTATTCCAAACTCCAATCTTTTTTCACGCGGTACTACAAGATGTGATGTAGATGCCGGGTGTGAGATCAGTGTATCACAAGCGCCAAGCGAGGTAGCACTTACACACATTTTCAGGTTGTTTATGAATTTTATCGCAGCATCAAAGCCGCCCTTCAGTTCAAAGCTCAGCATAGCGCCGGCATTTTTCATTTGCCTTTGTGCAAGTTCATGGTCGGAGTGCGTGGCGAGGCCTAAATAATTTACGCGTGCTACCGCAGTATGCTGCGCCAAATAGTTTGCTACCTGTTCCGCGTTACTGCAATGCCGGTCCATACGCAGGCTGAAGGTGCGTAGTCCGTTAGTAAGTAAAAAGGCTTCAAAAGCGTTGCTATTGCCACCCAGCAGGCGGTACATTTTTGTAACCTTCGTATTCATTTTTTCTATGTCCCTGCCTATCACTATGCCACCTATTGCTGTACCATGACCATTCAGGAACTTGGTAGTAGAGTGCATTACAAAATCCACATCGTATTTAAAGGGCTGCTGTAAATAAGGGGTAGCGAAAGTATTATCAACGCATACCGTCAACCCGTATTCTTTGCCCAACGAAGCAAGTTGCTCTATGTCCACACACTGCAGAGTAGGGTTGGCGGGTGTTTCAAGGTACATGAGGCTTAAACCCTCATTGGCTTTTATAGCATCCTCAACTTTATTGAGGTCTTTGAAATCCATTTGAATAGCGGTAATGCCTAAAGCCGGCAGTACTTTATCCATCATTTCCTGTGTGCCACCGTATAGCGAGGGGTGTGTAATTACTTTGTCGCCTGCTTTTACATTGCTCAGCAGCATAGTGGTTATTGCCGCCATGCCAGACGAGTGCAGTAAGGCTTTCAATTGCAATGGATTACCCTGGTTGTCTTTAAGTCCATATGCTTCCAGCAGGGCTATGCGTTCTTCAGCTTCACTTATGGTAGGATTGCCGTAGCGCCCGTATATATAGCCTTTCTCGTCGCCCTTAAACAGCGCTGCGCCATGTTCTGCGCTATCAAAAGTATAGGTGCTTGTGGCGTATATGGGGGTCAGGTGCGCACGGTTGCTTTCTTGTTTATGTCCCCCGTGGATACACAAAGTTTCAAAACCGGGTGAATTATTTGCTTCATCCATTGCAGGTTTGCTAATTTTGCTGCAATTTACGATATAAGATGAAGGAATTACTGCTACAAATGGCTAAGTATAATCTATGGGCCAATAAACGCCTTATAGATGTGCTCCTGAAGCTTGAAGAAGAAAAGCTGGATAAGGAGATAGTAAGCAGTTTTCCTTCGTTGCGCGCTACAGCATATCATATATGGGGCGCTGAGTTTTTGTGGCTACAGCGGATACAGCTTACTGAGCAACCTGTGTACATGCCCTATGTTTTTAAAGGAACTTTTGAGGAGGCTTGTACCGATTGGCAGGCGGCATCGCAGGTGCTGATCGACTTCATAGACCGCCAGTACGATGACAAGGGTTTGGAGCACGTATTCCAATACTATAATTCCGAGAAAAAATCCTTTAAAAACCCCGTCTGTGAGGTGTTACAGCATGTTTTCAATCACAGCACATACCACCGGGGCCAATTAGTAACCATGCTGCGACAGGTGGGCGTGGAAAAGATACCGGAAACTGATTTTACAGCCTTTCTAAGAAAATAAGCTACCGCTCACTGATATATTTTTTTATATCAATCATTTTTATTAATTTGTCCCTACCCCTAATGCACAGACCATGTGTATTTAAATACCTGCATTTTAACTTACGCTTATGAAGAAAAGATACATCCTACCCGGCATTTGCCTTATCAGTTGTTTTTTTGCCACTGCTGCCCTCGCGGTAGAGAAGGTAATAACGTTTGCCCCTAAGCCTAAGGGATTGGAATTCATAGCCAATAAAGGACAGTGGCAAGATCCTTCGTTATTCCATGTTGGCGTTAAAGACTGTGATATCTTTCTTGAAAACAACATGGTTACTTATTTGCTAAGTGACCCCGCCAATGGAGACAAAATTCATGAGTACAAACATGATAAAACGATAGCCCCCGTATTAAAATATCATGCTTACAAAATGATATTTGATGGTGCAAAAATCCCATCGCGGGTAAATGGCAATGACCCGCAGAGTGTCTATTACAATTACCTGCTGGGCAGTGACCCGGCTCACTGGAAGAGCGAGATACATCCTTTCTCAAGTGTCGACTATACTGAAATATATAATGGTATCAATATCCGCTTCCGTTCGGATAATAACAGGTTTGCCTACGACTTCACCGTGAGCCCGGCTGCAGACCCCAACCTCATCAGGCTACGGTATACCGGCACTGATGGCTTAAAAATAAAGAACGGCAGGCTGCTGATAAAAACTTCATTGCGCACCGTGGAGGAACTGGAACCATATGCATACCAGGAAATTAACGGCAAAAGAAAGAAGGTTGATTGTGAATATAGATTGGCGGATAATGTTGTAACATATTTTTTCCCGAATGGGTATGACCGGTCATATCCGTTAGTTATTGACCCTACCGTCATTTTTGCAACGTATTCCGGCTCTACTGCTTCCAACTACGGTTTCTCAGCAACCTATGATGATGCAGGGAACGGCTATGGTTGTGGCGAAGTGTTTTCCACAGGTTACCCGATCGTAGCAGGCGCTTTCCAAACTACGTTTGGTGGCAATATTGATGTGGGTATCACAAAGTATAATCCTACAGGTACTACTGCTATTTTTTCTACCTATCTGGGCGGCTCGAACGGGGATACGCCGCATAGTTGTGTAATAGACCCTTCCGGCAACTATGTTGTTACAGGTGTTACGTCCTCAAACAACTTTCCCGTTTCGCTCAATGCATATCATACCACTAACTATGGAGGCCAGGATCTTTTTGTGACTAAACTGAATGCTGCCGGTACTGCGCTAATCGGTTCTACTTACGTTGGTGGCACTGGCACTGATGGTGGGAATACAGGTAACCTAAATCACAATTATGGTGATAGTTACCGGGGTGAGGTTATTACAGACAATACAGGTAATGTATTTGTAGCCGGTAATACCCATTCAACTAACTTCCCTACAACCGTCGGCACTGCCTTCCAGACAACAAATGCAGGCCTGCAAGATGCCGTGGTTTTTAAAATGAACTTCGACCTGTCGTCGTTGATTTGGAGCACATACATTGGCGGCGCAGGTGATGATGCCGCATATAATGTTTTGCTGGATAATACACAATCGCATATTTATATTTCAGGCGGCACCACAAGCAGTAACTTTCCTACGTCGGCAGGGGCATACCAGGGCTCTTACCAGGGTGGTACCGTAGATGGGTTTATTTGTCGTTTTGTAAATGGGGGTAGCTATACTTTGGAGAAAAGTACTTTCGTAGGCACAAATAATTATGACCAGATCTATGGGATACAACTTGATGTATCCGGCATGTTATATGCGCAAGGCCAGAGCTTAGGTACATTTCCTGTTTCACCGGGCGTTTATTCAAATGCAAATTCGCACAATTTCATTATCAAGATGGACAATGACCTTAGCACTAATCTTTTGTCCACGGTATTTGGTAATGGAACGACTACGCTTTTAGCACCCACTGCGTTTCTTGTGGATTCGTGTTCCAATATTTACGTGTCCGGGTTTGGTAGTGTGGCTAATATGCCGCTTTCACCTAATCCCTTACAGGCAACAGTGGCTGGCTTTTACTTTATAGTGCTGACACCTAATATGGCTACTTTGTCGCTTGGTACTTATTATGGCGTATCTGGTGACCACGTGGATGGTGGAACAAGCCGTTTTGACAAAAGAGGTATCATTTACCAGGCTATCTGTTGTGGTTCGCAGGCTTTTCCGGTTACCCCAAATGCCTATAGCACCGTTAATGGCGATGCCTGGAACCTGGTAACTTTAAAAATATCCTTTGACGTGATGGCGGTACATGCTATCGCCTCTGCTTCGCCTGCAGCGCAGGGTTGCGCGCCATTGCTGGTACAGTTCGTGAACAATTCGACAAGTGCCACCTCTTACGAGTGGGATTTTGGAGATGGCTCGCCGGTAAGTACCGCAGTAGCGCCCTCGCATACTTATACTGCCGGTGGTACTTATACTGTAAGGCTGGTTGCAAACAGCACTGTAGCTTGTGTCAATACAGACACGACATATCTCACCATTATAGTTGACACTACTAACATACAAAGTGAATTTAGCATACAGGTAATTGACAGTTGTAATCCATACAGGGCTAAGTTCACAAATACATCTGTGGATACAACCAATTATACACAGTACGCATGGGATTTCGGTGACGCAACTACCTATAACGGCCACACACCACCCACACATACTTACCCCGGTTTAGGCAGTTATAATGTAAGGCTCATTATTACTGATACCACTGCGCTTTGTAACGGGATAGATACCATGATACATACCGTAAGCTTTACAACATTTAATGTTGATGCGATCGCGTCAATTGCGGGTGATACCGCAGGTTGTTCCCCCTTCACTGTCCAATTTCAGAACGGTTCAGTAAATGCTACTTCATACACCTGGGATTTCGGCGATGGTGCGCCCATAAACACGCAGACAGCACCTTCTCATATCTATACGGTGCCGGGTTTGCATGTTGTAAGATTGATAGCACAAAGTAGCAGTCCCTCCGCTTGTAAGTCAAAAGACACTACTTACCTGAATGTAAGAGTGGACACTGCGAATACTTATGCCGATTTTTCTTTTGTTATCACTGACAGTTGTAACCCATACAAGGCTACCTTTACTAACACGTCTCCTTATACAACTGCGCAGACAACATATGCATGGGATTTTGGTGATGCTACTACTTATAATGGAGCTACCCCCCCGGCCCATTCATTCCCTGCCGTGGGTACTTACCAGGTAAGGCTCATTATTACCGACACTACCACTTGTAATAAAAAAGACACTATAATAAAGCCGGTAACATTTACCACGTTCGACGTAATAGCAGCTGCGGCCGCTACACCCGATACGGAAGGCTGCGTTCCGTTCTTTGTTCAGTTCCAGAATAATTCAACTAATGCTACGTCATACACATGGGATTTTGGCGACTTCACGCCGGGTAGCACGCTTACCGCGCCAAGCCATACATATACCCTATATGGGCTGCACGTGGCACGAGTTATTGCTCAGAGCAATAGCCCATCGGCATGCAAAACGAAAGACACCGCCTATGTGAACATTAAAGTGGATACAACCAATATCAACGCGAACATGAGCGTCAGCATCATAGACAGTTGTGATCCGTATACCGTTCAATTTGGTAATGCATCGTCTGTAATATCTCCGTGGACGCAGTTCAATTGGGACTTTGGTGACGCTACCGGGTTTAACGGCATTACACCGCCAATACATTCATACCCGGCTATTGGCACATACCAGGTGCGCCTGATAGCTATAGATACATCAACATGTAATAAAAGAGATACATTCACACGTTCCGTTACTTTCAGCACTTTTAATGTTGTTGCGGTAGCATCCGTTCAGCCTGATACTGCCGGCTGCGCTCCTTTTGTCGCGCAGTTTGCCAGCAACTCCATCAACGCAGATAGCTACGCCTGGAATTTTGGCGATAATACTCCTCTGAGTACCTCGGCAAATCCATCACATACATATACAACAAAAGGTACGCATCTTGTAACATTTGTTGCTATCAGCAGTAGTCCTTCTGCATGTAAGAAGCGAGATACTACGTACCTGCTGATAAGAGTGGATTCGGGCCTTGTTAAGAGCGATTTCACACCACAAACGCTGGATAGCTGTGGCCCGTACCGGGTTAAATTTGATAATCATTCGCAGGTGCCGAGCCCCGCTGCAGAGTACGTCTGGAATTTTGGTGACAATACGAGTTCACCCGGGTTTACACCCCCGGTGCATTATTATGGTGGTATGGGTACTTATAATGTTACACTTATAGTAAGAGATAGCACTTCTTGCAATAAAGTGGATTCATCTACAAAAACCGTTTCACTTAATAGCTACAGGGTCAAAGCTGACTTCTCACATCCTGATATATGTGGTGACGGCTTGATGCCATTTTATAACTTCTCTCAGTTTGGTCAGCATTGGGCATGGGATTTTGGCGATGGCCATACCGATACTTTAAAGCTTGTTAGTCATGTTTATGATTCTGGTGGCGATTATAATGTAGTATTGATCGTTACAGACCCTAATTCCTGCAATGGCGCGGATACGGTGAGTAGCATTGTACATGTAAGGTATAATACGCATGCGGACTTTGACTTTGCACCGGTGCCACCCCAAAAGAACCAGCCGATAAACTTCACTAATTTATCGACATCAGCCAGCATATTCCATTGGGCTTATGGTGATGGTATTACCAGTACTGAAAAAGACCCGTCGCGCCTGTACGATTGGACAGGCACATTCAACGTATGTCTTATAGCCAGCAATGTCGATGATTGTCCTGACACGGTATGTAAGGATGTGGGTACACTAATACAGCCACTGGCTGATATACCTACGGGCTTTACACCTAACGGGGATGGTGAGAATGACGTTCTATATGTGAGGGGACCGGGCATAGAAAAGCTGGACCTTAAAATATACAACAGGTGGGGTCAGCTCATCTTTGAAACGCGTGATAAATCTATAGGTTGGGATGGTACTTACAAAGGCCAGCCACAACCTACAGAGTCTTACCTATATATATTACAGGTAACACTCCGGGAAGGTGGAGTAGTGCAAAAGGAGGGTAATATTAGTTTACTACGATAGTGAAATAATAGCTTGAACGTTAGACAATAAAAAAGAGCGACAACTGCCGCTCTTTTTTTATTGCTTTTTATCATCCCTTTCGGGACATTACTTCACTTCTTCGTATTCAGCATCAGCTACATTACCATCGTTGCTTCCTGCGTTTTCATGCTGCTGCTCTGCACCGCCATCGGGTTGCTGCTGGTTTGCCGCGTTGTATATGTATTCACTTGCGGCTGTCCATGCTGCATTCAATTCCTCAGCTGCTTTGTCTATGCCTTCTATATCTTCTGCCTTGTGCGCTTCTTTCAGCTTGGTTATTGCAGCTTCTATTGGCTCTTTCTTATCAGCTGGTATCTTGTCGCCGTAGTCTTTCAGTTGTTTCTCTGAGTTGAAGACAAGCCCGTCAGCCATGTTCAGTTTCTCCACACGTTCACGCACTATCTTATCACTTTCTTCATTGGCTTTTGCCTCATTCCTCATGCGTTCTATCTCTTCCTTATTCAGCCCGCTGCCGGCTTCTATGCGTATATTTTGCTGTTTGCCGGTACCTTTATCTTTCGCGGTTACATGCAGTATGCCGTTCGCGTCAATATCAAAGATCACTTCTACCTGTGGTACGCCGCGTTGCGCGGGTGGTATGCCGTCCAGTATAAAGCGGCCCAGGGTCTTGTTATCCTTAGCCATAGGGCGCTCACCTTGCAGTACGTTTATTTCCACGCTTGGCTGGTTATCGCTCGCTGTTGAGAACACTTCGCTCTTGCGGGTAGGTATCGTTGTGTTTGATTCTATGAGCCTTGTCATTACACCGCCCATAGTTTCGATACCTAATGAGAGTGGCGTAACGTCAAGCAGCAGTACATCTTTTACATCGCCGGTAAGTACACCGCCCTGTATCGCAGCACCAATCGCTACTACTTCATCAGGGTTCACACTCCTGTTTGGCTTTTTGCCGAAGAATTTTTCTACTATTTCCAGTATTTTAGGGATACGTGTAGAACCACCTACCATTATTACCTCGTCAATATCCGCGGTAGTAAGGCCGGCGTCCTTCAATGCTTTACGGCAGGGCTCGAGCGTGCGCTCTACTAAACTGTCCGACAGCTGCTCGAACTTCGCACGGCTCAATTTACGCACTAAGTGTTTTGGTACGCCATCCACTGCAGTTATATAAGGTAAGTTTATTTCAGTTTCCTGTGATGAAGACAACTCTACTTTAGCTTTTTCTGAAGCTTCCTTCAGGCGCTGCCATGCCATAGGGTCCTTGCGCAGGTCCTGTGCTTCATCCTTCTTGAATTCATCAGCCAGCCAGTCCATGATCACTTTGTCAAAGTCATCACCACCCAGGTGGGTATCACCATTGGTTGATTTCACTTCAAATACCCCATCGCCCAATTCAAGCACCGAGATATCGAACGTACCGCCACCAAGGTCAAATACTGCTATTTTGCTGTCTTTATGTTGTTTGTCCAGGCCGTAAGCAAGCGCTGCGGCTGTGGGTTCGTTTATGATACGGCGTACTGTCAGGCCTGCGATCTCGCCCGCTTCTTTTGTGGCCTGGCGCTGTGCGTCATTAAAGTATGCCGGTACGGTAATAACCGCCTCAGTTACTTCATAGCCCAGGAATTCTTCAGCCGTTTTCTTCATTTTCTGAAGGATCATGGCAGATATTTCCTGCGGGGTGTAAGGCCTGCCATCTATATCCACACGAGGGGTGTTGTTATCGCCCTTCACTATCTTGTACGAGTTATGCGTCATTTCGCTGCTAACTTCGTCAAAGCGGCGGCCCATGTAACGCTTAATGGACATGATAGTATTGGTAGGGTTTGTAATTGCCTGGCGCTTTGCGGGGTCACCCACTTTACGCTCACCATTTTTCAAAAATGCAACTACCGAAGGCGTGGTGCGGCGGCCCTCGTCATTTGCTATTACCACAGGCTCATTGCCTTCCATAACGGCTACGCATGAGTTGGTGGTACCTAAGTCAATTCCGATAATTTTTCCCATAGTAAATTCTATTCTTTATTTAATGATCTTATGTTCTACTGTTTTATAGTCAATAGTTATGCCATGAGCCCTTATTCGGCAATATTGTCAGCTATCCTGTCATTCTGAAATAAAAATGCCCTAATGTTTACACATTAAGGCATAAAAAATATTATTGGCAGGTTATTTTGTCAAGATTACGGGCGGTCGAAGTTAATGGCAGAGGTACGTGGATCGGCACGAAGCGAATCAATAGTTGGAGAAATTTCTAATTTGAAACTATATCCTGTCTTCAGAGCCCGTGTGGTGTATAGACCAAGCACAGTACCGCCTTTTATATTAGAATAATTTGGCTTTATTTCACCGCCTGTTAGCCCATTCGATTGCGCGCCTGTTACTTCCTTGTAAGTAGCATAATCTTTACTACCCGCATATAGGTATACCTGGAAGCTGTCAATTTTGCGAAACTCCTCACGAATATCCGTAGACGCCGGTATATGCTCCTGGAAGAAATCGTAGAATACAGTGTTCAGAACTTTCAGTTCAAAGCTTGAGGTATGGTAGGTAATATCGGCAGGTACGGTTTGCCAATCTATAACATGCGATTTTTGCGGCGCACCTGACGCAAAGCTATCCCTGTAAAAAAAGCGCATGGCGCATTCAAGTACCTTTATTCCTGCCGGGGCTTCACTACTGTCGCCGGGGCTTACGATAGTACCCTGGAGGCCAAATTTATTGTTCGAATTTTTCTTGGCAATACTTATTGTTTTAAGGCTGGGCTGGAAAAACTCGGTAACGTTAAAGTGCGTGTATGCCGTATCAATAATGCCTGTTTCAGCGCTATCCACCTCGTGCGATTGGTTGTTGGTTATCACAAGTCGATACCTGTGGGCGGGGTTGAGCGGGGCCTTGAACTTGTATGCATAACTGGGGCTTGTAAAAAAGGCTCCGGCGTCTTTCGGGTAATTCTCATCGGCCATATTTACACGTGTAAGCGTAAAGGTGGCAAAAGGATTGGGGTTCCCGGGTACCATTTCTTTTACCTTTACATCAAGGTCGGCGTAATAGCTGCTGTCGGCTATCTTAGCCATATCCACGCCGCTTTTATCCTGGTTCATAAAGCCCTTCTCTATACGCACATAATGTGCAGTATCGCTAAGATTTATAAAGCTGTAAACTACAGTTACGTTCTTGTACGGCGCGGCTATATCAAACTTCTCGGAGCAGCTTGCAGCTCCTAATATCCCGGCCAGGCAAACGGCGTATAATAAGGTCCTTCTCATATTATTTACAAAGAAAACAAAGATAGGGCTTTCACTGACATATCAACCAGCCCTGTGAAAAATGGTAAAAGTTTTACAATTGTATTATTATGCAAAAATATAATATTGGTTAGCCCTATAAACAAAGCCTCCCGGTTTTAGCGGGAGGCTCTATTTATCGATTTTCAGTTCAGTTCTTTATCCATTTCAATGTCTCAGCTCCTTGCCATGTTTCGCTGCTCAATTTCACAGTATACACACCTGGTTTTAACTGCGCAACCGGCAGTTCAAAACTTTGCATGCCTTGTTTGCCGGTTTTAACCATGTCATATACTGTTTTGCCCACAACATCTGTAACAGTTATGTGCAGTGTAGTTGCAGCGTCAAGGTGTAACTGCAGTGCCGCCTGTGTTGATGACGGATTAGGCACTATAGCCAGTTCATGTACAGGGCTTGTTATGTTTTCAATACCCGATGGTATTATAGTAGCAGTGTCATCCAGCACGTTGTAGCCTGTTATTACATTGCCCGCGTTGTCTATCACCTTTACATTGTCAAAGTAAAGAACTGCTTGCCCGGTGGCGTTGAATGGTATGTCCATGTCCAGTGTGGCAATGGTACCATTACCGCTTACATTGGTATGGTCTATACGGCCAAAGGCCCAGTCCGTCTGATTGGTGTTAACGCCTTTTTTGAAATTAAGCAGGTTGCCCGCATTGCCCATCCAGCTTGTAGTATTAGTGATAGTTGGTGCGTTGAACAGTATGATGCCACTAACTTTTATTTGTGCAGCAATACCCAACATATTGTTCATCGGCTGTATAGCCGTACCCAGTTTTATGGGAATATGCACCGTGGTGCCCGCATTAAAAGTTATTGCAGTCAGGTCAAAGTAAAGGTCAGGCAAACCTGATGCTTTTGGCTGTGCAGTATGTACCCCTTTAGGATGTGTGAGGCCATAGTTATTCCAGATTGCAACAGTGTCGCTATAGCCTACCGTTCCGTTACCATCACAGTCTGCGTTCTTCATATCCACCGTAGGTACTATAAAGGTTCCCCAGTCGGTACATGCCTGTCCGGTATAGGTATTTGAAGCACCCGGGCGCGTAACACCAGTACTGCCAAAGCCAGACAATATATTAAGGCCGTCATAGTTATCTACTACATGATCGTAGTTCACATCGCCGGGCCATACGCCGCCTATTACCGGGCCGCCGCCGAAGTGTAGGCGAACCATTGGTATAGCGCCTATGCCTGTTGCCTGTGTTTGAAAGCCAAATGTAAAACCACCGTCATTATTGCTAGAGTCTTCTTGCCCGAAAAAACCTGCGTAGGAAGTTGCGGGGTTGGGCTTGGCAACCTGCACCATCACTGTATTTGATGCAGGGACATTGATGGGTGTTACCACTGCAGCCCAAGTGCCGGAATCCATTATCGCGGGGCCTGCAGTTACATCCATTGGTATGTAGGCATATACTTGAGTAGTAGGAGTTGATATCTCAGATGCCTGAAGGATATGTGTGTACGTCGCATAGGCTACATTCCATCCGTTGTATTGATTGGCATCTAGCTTATAAATTTGTACTTGTACTTCCGACCCGGGGGTTGTATTGCTGCTGAAGCATACACTTACCGCGGAGATTGTATCCTCGTCGCCGGTCGGCACATCGAATCTTGTACCGATGTATATAGATTGTTCATTGGGTATTGGCCTGTGGACATACATAGTATCTTCAATATCGCTGATATTCTGTGACCACAAAGTATCTGTAACAGAAAACCGTACTGTATCTACAAGCTCATCCACATTAACATTGCCAGCAACTGAGACAGCATATGCACAGAAATAATTGTCTACCGAACCGGCCACAGCTATTGCATCAGGAAAATAATGAGGGAATTTATATGAGGAATCCGCTGCACCTACCGGTAATGAAGGGACTGTTATTGATTGATTGTATGATGTAAGCACACCATTTTTATACATTTTTGCGGTGATAGTGAAGCCATTTTGTGCAAGAGAGCCGTGGTTATCCAAAAAGGTAATGGGACAAACACTGTCTCTAAACCGGGAAGGTACATTACCTATGGATGAACTATAAGGCATTGGAAAAGTACTATCTGCAATAAGAAACGAGCTATGTAATGCTACATTCACCGGGTCAAGCTCACTTAAGGCCACATTGTCTATTTGCCAGGAATAACCACCCCCGGGTGCACCATAGTAATAAAAACGGATATAAACATTAGACTGGTTGGCAGCAACGCTGCTGATGTCGATAAATGCATTGAATGGGTTGGTTAACAGATAATCATATGTAGTCAGGGCATTGTTAGCACTCACGGGATACCTTGTAGACGTAACAAAAGCAGGGCTTGTGCTTACTTCGACAAAACACGAATCCTGAAATTTGCGATAATATTCGTCAAAAGTGAGTGCTACTGATGCATGCCCGGTACAGGAAATAGCTGCTGTTGCCATATAGCCCACGGGTACGGTAGTGCCTATGCCACCACCACCAATTGAATCGGAATCATAGATCATAAACCCCGTGGTAGTATTTATCGCTCCTATAGAATACGGTGCGGTCGATATCTGCCCATTTGGATACCATTTCCAACTGGCGGATCCCACTGGTGTAACAGAGACCACAGTCCATCCTGCAGGCAAGCCCGTATCAAAATGTTCAGAATAAAATGCTGCCGCAGTTCCTTTAGCTTGTGCATTAGATTGAGCAGGTTGCGGGGTACTTGCAGGTATAGATTTGTCTCTAACTATTCTCTGTGTGTGATTCACACTATTCTTATGCAATTGCTGCGCACCAGCTACGCACGTTACTGCAATAGCAACGAGAAGGGAATATGTTTTTTTCATAGGTTTTATTGTATTAAATAATAAGTGATTGACCAAAAATAGTAATAATAGCTATATAAGTAAGAAAAATTTAAAATAAAAAAGCCACCCGGTTTGGGAGGCTTTTCTAAAATATCGTGTGTTGATTTATTTATCCATCAGTACAGCTGGTCGTGCCGTAATGTTGTCGGGGTCAAAACCGGTAAGGATATAAAAGCTTTCCAGCCTGAAGTGCATATCGCATTCAGTGTTCAAGGCTATCATTACATAATCGCTGTCTTCTTTATACACATCCCATATATCGCCCAGCTGGTTTATAATGCGTGATGAAAGTGACACCACAATATCACCTTCGCTATTTTCCTGCCTTACAAATATGATGTTGTCTTCATCATCAGAATGATATTTATCGGCTATCGAGCTGATGAAATCTTCCCTGCTTGCTGCTGTTGGCAGGTTCTGTATCATGCGGAGTTTCAGCTCCTCAAAATGGTCAAAGCAAAGATTGTAATGGAACAGCAGTGCCGCCTGGTCACAGGCCACATCCCTGGCGCCATTTACGCCATCCACGGCCTCGCGCCGTATCATTTTCTCTATCTTGCCTTTTGTACCTGTCAGTATACTTAGCGCAGGGCCGTCAACACGGTAGCAATCACAAGGGCGTGCTTTTTTGTACTTATCGTGCGCAAAAGACAGGCTGCACGTAAGCATAAGTAATATTACAGATAAAAGTATCTTAGACCTCATAAGTATTGTTTTGGCCGAAATGCTAATTTAGGCAACAAAGTACAATTTTAGAATTAAAAAACAAAAAAGACTCAACCACTACTTGCAAATTATTGAAATATGAACATCGAAGAGCTAAGGGAATACTGTATGGCTAAAGAAGGGGTAGAGGAAGGCTTTCCCTTCGGTGAGGATACCCTTGTTTTTAAAGTAAGAGGCAAAATTTTCCTGCTTGCCAGCTTAACCGCCATCCCGCTGCAATTCAATGTAAAATGCGAGCCGGGCAAGGCTGTAGAACTTAGAGAGCAATATACCTCCGTTTTACCTGGCTACCATATGAACAAAAAGCATTGGAATACAGTAATTATTGACGGTGCCTTAAGCAATAAACAGCTAAAGGCAATGATAGATGACTCATATTCATTGGTAGCCGGTAAGGCTAAGAAAAAATAATTACCCCATCAGGCTCAGCACATAATCAATTTCAGTACGGTTTTTCTTCAGTTTTTCTTGCAGGCGCTTTAGTAGCTCAGCCTCTTTACCTATTTCGTACACAAGGTCCTCAGCATTTAGGTCAGGATATTTGGCTAATAATTGTTCACGCAGTTGTGGCCAGTTCTTTTCTAATTGTGTGTTGTCCATGCTTTTAAGATTTATTAGCATACTTAAAAAATCGTGCCGCATGTACGCTTATATTTGTAGTTCTATTTATAACAAACACAGTATATGGAAACAAGCGCATTAGGCATTGGCTCAAGAGTGGAGCACCCGCATTTTGGTAAGGGCGTGGTGGTAGAGACAGCTACAGAATTTTATGTTATCTGGTTCAAGTCGCAGGGAGCAGCGAAAAATATCGGGAAGGATTTCGAACTTAAAATAATAGAGCAGAAGGAAGCTGATAGTGCCGGAGGCAGTAACATTACCATCGCCGATATAGAGGAGGCGCTCGATAATATACTCGACAGGCGGCTAAACGAAGCGCAGCTTGTACCTATGGGAAACCGCTGGAACAACGGCAGCCTGGTAATGAAACCGGGTGATGATTCACTACAGCCTAAGGAACTGCCGATAGAAACATTCTTTCATAAAATAGTAATGGTGCGCGACAGGCTGCGCCTGATCGAACAAAAAATAAATGCGCATAAAGTGCTTACCGATGAAGAAAAGGTAGAGCTGCAGCAATATGTTACCGCGATCTATGGCTCGCTCACCACCTTCAATGTTTTATTCAAAGAAACCCATCACCAGTTCAAAGGGATGGGTGGTAAAGAATAAAAATATACCTGCTAATATGTTGGCAGGTATATTTTAGCAAACTTTTAAGTTTACAGTGATTTCAGCCAAGTGATGACCTCGTCGCGCGTTTTTCCTAATTTCTGTTGAATACGTCCCAGTGTTTCATCGTCTTTTCCTTCTTCATATTGCAGGTCGTCGTCTGTCAGGTCGGCATTGGCTTGTTTTATCTTGCCTTTCCACTCGTTCCATTTGCCTTTTAGTTCCAGCTTGTCCATAATATTTGTTTTAAATGGAGGGATAAAAAAGCCATGCCAAGGCCTGTTCCCAAAAAAACATTAACGATTTGGCCCGGTTTTTCATTTTTGGCTTGTTTTTTGATTTACACCATGTAGAGTACAACAAGTAGGTTTGGTTTCGATTATATATAGTTACAGAAGAGCGCCTCTACAGGCGCTCTTTTCCTTTATATTTGTTTCATCTTATGAGCGATGATCAAAACGGCAGGCAGCGGGAGTTCACTCCTGTTGGCTCCAATAAAGAGGCGCAGTTTCTTGAAGGGCCCCATTCCCGGACCAGGGAAGGGATGTTCTTGTTTACAGTACTGAAAGAATTTATCAGGGCGTTTCGCAAGCTGCACTTTGCCGGCCCCTGCATTACAGTATTTGGCTCGGCGCGTTTTAAAGAGGGGCATGAATATTACGAGATGGCAAGGAGGCTGGGTGGCGAAATGGCCAATCTCGGGTTCACGGTAATGACAGGCGGTGGCCCCGGCATAATGGAAGCTGCCAATCGTGGCGCAAAAGAAGCGGGCGGGCGCTCCATAGGCTGCAACATCATTCTCCCTAAAGAACAAAAACCAAACCCATACTTAGATAGGTGGGTGGACATCGAATATTTTTTCGTACGCAAGGTGTTGTTGACTAAGTACTCATACGGCTTTATAGTAATGCCCGGAGGTTATGGTACCATGGACGAGTTTTTCGAATCAGTTACCTTGATACAGACCGGGAAGATACTTAAGTTCCCTGTTGTGCTTATGGGCACTGCCTTTCATAAAGAGCTATATGAATACCTTCAAAAACTGGTAGTACAAAAAACGATAGACCGGGCCGACTTGGACCTGTTCCTCTTCACCGACTCGGTGGAAGAAACAATAATGCACTTCGAAAAATATGCAATTGAAGGGTTCGGGCTTAAAAAACTCAAAAAGGTAAAACCCATTGCTGCCCTCGGTGAGAGCACGCCAAAAGCAACTCCTGCCGATTTGAAGCAGAAATCAAAAAAATGATCAGGACCTGTTTAAAAGATTTTTGCCTTTCAGGATAACCTTAATGCCATTCCGTTTTAATGAAATGGTACGTTTGGTTATTTCTGCATCATTGCGGTGCAGCCGATAAGCTGCAAATATTTCCCGGTGCGACACACAGCCCAGCACTATTTTATTTTCGGAATGTTCGGTAACAGGTAGCAGGTCTATGTCGTACCTGTCCATGATATCTATGGCTATGCTCAGCCTGTTGTTCTCGTAAATATAAGGCCTGCGGTTGTTGATGAGTGCAGCAAGATGTAGTTCATCTGCATGTTCTTTGCTGAATATTTCGTTTCGGTTGGCAATGCCGGCCAGTGAGCCATCGTTGTGTACAATGATAAATGTGGTGACTTGTCCTTCCGATTCTGTATTATTTTTTATCCACTCACGGGCTTCTTTCACGGTGTTGTCCGTACTTAATACATTACAGTCAGGTAGGTACACTTCTGCTACCGTTATTTTCTGCAAAATGTCAGGCTCGTATGAGTGTGGTGTGAAAATACCGCGGCGTTCAATTTTTTCAGTCATTATGCTGCCCTTCATCAGGAAGAATGAAATAAAATAAGCTGCTGTGCATGCGCCTAATAGTGGGAGCAGGCCGTGTGGCTGCATCGTTGTCTCAAACGCAAACACTATTGAGGTAAGCAGCGCTCTTGAAGCGCCTGCAAACATTGCCGCCATGCCTATTAGGGCGCAGGTAGGCAGGTTTATCTCGCTGCCGGGGAATATTGCAATAATGCCTGTTCCCAGCAAGGCACCCAGTGCCCCGCCTATTGTAAGCAATGGGGCCAATGTTCCTCCTGATGTGCCGCTACCCAGCGATATAGACCAGGATAAGAATTTAAGTAAAGAAAGAGTAAGTAGAAAGTATAACGGCAAAGTGCCTGTAAGCAGGTCGTGAATATTAACATAACCAACCCCAAGCGTACTTGGTGCAAAATAGCCGACCGCGCCAACTGCCACCGCACCAATGGCTGGCCACCACATCCAATGTATAGGCAGTTTCTCAAACAGGTCTTCTATTATGTAAACTGATTTAGATACTAATGCAGCAAATACACCCATAACAACACCCATTAGCACATAGGTGACCATAGCTATGCTTGATGGCTCGGGTATAGCAGGCATGGCGAACGCCGGTTCTGAATTAAACAAGGCAAAATGCGCCGCGGCCCCTGTAGCGCAGGATAACGCAACGGGTATAATAGAACGGGGAGAAAATTCAAATAGTAATAACTCGATGGCAAGCAATACCGCAGCCAGGGGTGTACCGAAGATTGCTGACATGCCTGCGCAGGCGCCCGCGGCAAGCATTATCTTTCTTTCGTTTGTGGTAATGCGCATTACTTGCCCGGTTACAGACCCGAAAGCGCCACCTGTTGCAATGATAGGCCCCTCAGCGCCAAATGGTCCACCCGTGCCTATTGAGATAGCGGCAGAAATGGGTTTCAGGAAAGTAATGATGGGTTTTATTTTGCTTTCGTTCACCAATACCTGTTCCATGGCCTCAGGTATTCCGTGGCCGCGAATAGCTGCGGAACCAAAGCGCGCCATGATGCCAACTATCAGTGCGCCAATAACAGGTATGAGTATGACGAAAACGCCAAGATGGTTACCCGCAGGGCCATTATCGGCAAAAGAGAACTTGCCGTAAAAAGAAAGATTGGTAATGAGAGATATCAGGCCTACAAGCAGTTTTGCAATAATGCCAATAATTATAGCATTGATAATGGCTTGAATACTAAGAAAAAAAACACGTTTTGTAACGGGTGTATCATTGCGTTCCAAAGTATCCGGTTCGATATCGGTATTAAGCGATGGCGCTACCGGGATGATGTCTGAATGTGCTGGTGAAGAAGTATTTGCGGACATGGTGATGCTTAAACAGCACACAAAACTATATTGAAATACCCTCCCGTAAAAAGGAAAATTTGCCTGCTATTTAATAGCCGCTGTTACAGTTGATTATACAGGTCTAAGCGTACATCGCTTCTATCTCCTTGCTATACCGCTGCTCTATCACCTTCCGTTTTACTTTGAGCGATGGTGTAAGCTCACCGCTGTCGATGGTCCATTCCCTTGGCAGCAATGTAAATTTCTTGATCTGCTCGGTATGGCTGAATAGCGGGTTATACTTATCCACCTGTTTCTGCATTTGGGCTATTGCTTCAGGCAGCTTTACAAGGGCGGCATCATCTTCAGGCAGCGTTAACTTCGGGTAGTTGTCTTTTAAGTATTTACGTAACTGTACAAAAGAAGGAACTATTAAGGCGCTTACAAATTTCCTGTCAGCGCCTATTACCATCATCTGCTCTATGTATATGCTCTCCTTCATTTTATTTTCTACCACCTGCGGCGCTACATATTTACCGCCCGATGTTTTAAATATTTCTTTTTTCCTGTCGGTAATTTTCAGGAAACGGCCTTCTATCCATTGGCCTATATCCCCGGTGTGCAGCCAACCGTCTATTACGGTTTGTTTGGTAAGGTCCGGGCGTTTGTAGTAGCCCATCATCACATTAGGGCCTTTAGTAAGTATCTCGCCGTCTTCGGCTATTTTTACTTCTACACCTTGTATCAGGATGCCTATGGTGCCTACCCGGCGGCCATCACTTTCAAAGCGGTTCACCGAAATAACAGGTGATGTTTCAGTAAGGCCATAGCCTTCCATAATAACAATATTGGCAGCGGTAAATATCCTTATCAATCTTTCCTGGCAGGCTGCGGAACCCGTTACGATAGCCTTTACATTGCCTCCCAGGGCCTCGCGCCATTTGTTGAAGATTATCTTATTGGCAAGCATCAGTTGAAAACGATACCATGCGCTGCCATGACTTAAATTATCATACTTCTTGCCCAGTTCCAACGCCCAGAAAAATAGCGCGCGTTTAATACCCTTCAGTTCCAATCCTTTACTCACTATGCGTTCATACACTTTTTCCAGCAGGCGGGGCACTGTAGTAAATACCATTGGTTTCACCTCGCGCAGGTTATCACCTATGGTGTCCATGCTTTCCGCGTAGTATATGGATATGCCCGCTGTGATGTATATATAAGTGACCATGCGCTCAAAAATATGGTTCAGAGGCAGGAAACTTAGTGCACGCTCTTGGTACTTGGCGAATGTAAATGCAGGCATAGAGTCCCGCACATTGCTTACAATGTTGTGGTGGCTCAGCATCACGCCTTTTGGGTTTCCTGTCGTGCCCGATGTGTATATTATAGTGGCAAGTGTGGACGTTGTAATTCGGCTAATTACATTTTCATCAGGCTGTTGGTCTTTATCTATAAGCTCCTGCCAGCAGGCAACACCTTCAATTTTATCAAAAGAATAAATAAATTTCAGCGTAGGTACCTGTGCAAATGCTTCTTTGAAATGGTCATAAAGCTCTTTATTCGCCAGGAAAAGGATACGCACTTCTGCATCATTTAGTACAAATGCAAGTTCATTCGGGCTAATGGTAGGATAGATTGGTGTGAGAACGCCCCCCGTTAGTTGCACCCCTATGTCTGTTATTATCCACTCCGGCCTGTTTGGCGACACGATCGCTATCTTCTCCTGCTTTTCGGGTACAAGTTCCGTGTTCGCGATGCCTATTGAAAGAAGCCCGCCACAAAGCTTGCGCGATGTTTCCCATACTTCTTTATAGCTGTATGTTTTCCACTCGCCTTTCTCCTTTGCGGCAAGCATAACCGCATTGGGTTCTTCGGCAGCATTCTTCGATACAATATCAAAAAGGCGTTCACTCATGCCTAAATTTAATAAAAAAGTGTTTCCCTATACCCTTATCGGCTTCGGATTGATTAAATTTGGCTGTTTTTATGCAACTATCGCTTAAGCACATCGTCCCCATACCCCTTCGCGACAAAATAAACGCGTATAATTCGGGTATATGGAAACAAAACCTTGATTTTTATAAAGGAGAGCAGGTGTTCCTGCAGGCACCCTCAGGCACAGGTAAAACCACTTTGATACATATCCTTTATGGTATTCGTACAGATTTTGAGGGCATAGTGTACTGGGACACGTTCAAGTTGCCGGGTAGTAATGCTGAAAGCTTATCCAAGCTAAGAGCCATGTATGTAAGTGTTATCTTCCAGGATATGCGCCTCTTCCCCGAACTAACCACTTGGGAAAACCTCGAAATAAAAAGGCGGCTTACAGATACTGCATCGGAAGATGAAGTGGAATCATGGCTTGCACGGCTGGGCTTAAAGGACAAAAAACACTCTCTGGCACGAACCTTATCTTACGGCGAGCAACAAAGAGTGGCCATAATACGTTCCCTTTTGCAACCCTTTGAATGGCTGCTTATGGATGAGCCCTTCAGTCACCTGGATCATGCTAATATTAGCAAGGCTGCTGAATTGATTTCAGAGGTGGTAGCCCAGAATGGCGCGGGTATGATAATGGCCGACCTTGACGAGAACGAACATTTTCCCTACACAAGAAAAATATGTCTGTAAAACAAAGAAAAAGGAAAAAGTTGCTGAGAAAGCTTTTGCTGAGTGGCAAAGGCAACTCCCGCCTTTGGGCTGCGCTCCTTGCATTGTGTATAGGCACTACATTACTTTTATTGTCGGTAATGATATGGTGGAACTTCCAACAATTGCTTGAGGGAAAGCAGGACAACGACAGCCTTGGCAGCACTTTTCTTACTGTAAGCAAGAAGGTCACTGATGAGAACATGGGCAAGCCTAATCTCACTTTATTTACCGGTGCAGACCTCGAAGCGTTGAAAAACGCGCCACAGGTGCGTGATATAGGTGCGCTTACTTCAAACCGCTTTCCTGTTTATGCCACGCTCAACGCTTCTTTCGGTTTTGCTACCGAGATGTTCCTTGAGGCAGTTCCCGATAGGTTCATGGATAAAAAGCCGGAAGACTGGTATTGGCAATCCACAAGTATGCAGGTGCCCATAATACTCTCTTCCGAATTTCTAAATCTGTATAATTACGGCTTTGCATTAAGCAAAGGCCTGCCGCAATTATCCGAATCGTCAATACAATCACTTGCTTTCGACCTCAAAGTGGGCGAAGGCGAACATGCAGTAACCTACCGTGCACATGTAGCGGGGTTTTCAGACCGCATTACATCAGTATTGGTGCCGCAATCTTTTATCGAGTATTGCAACCGTGCTTATGGCAGGGAAGCTAATATGCCGCCATCGCGCCTTATAGTGCGTGTGGCAGATCCCTCCGACAAAGCATTTATTCAATACCTGTCCGATAGGAATTACACTACTAATTCGGAGCAATTGCGATGGAGCAGGCTGAGAGGGATCGTTGAGATAGTGAGTAGCGCAACAGGTGCTTTAGCATTGTTACTGCTGGGTATAGGTGCATTAGTATTCATACTTTTTATAGAGTTGACCATCGCTCGGGCGCAGCAATCGTTGAGCTTATTATTACAGATAGGCTATAGTCCGCGCTACCTGGGTAGGTTCATGATGAAACGCTTTTTTCCTTTGCTTTTGCTCACCGCGGCAGTTTCTATGGCTGCGGCAATAGCTGTGCAAAAGGCATGTGCCCAGTGGATAAAGTCTATGCACCTCACACTGCCCGATATGCCGGGTTTGCCCATATGGGCGGCGCTTGCAGTAAGCACACTTATCTTATTGGTATTGGTAAGTAGTTCTATTATCAGGTCTATTAATCGTACTGCCTGATTTATAAAATATAACATTCCTCTTGCTCGGGCAGAACGCCTGAACATGGTGCAGGTCAGGAACGGAATGCTGGGCGTTTACATCCACTGCGCAGCGAATTCATTGAATTCCTGCCTGAGTTCGTTAATAACTTTTTCTTCGCCGAAGAATTTGTCGTTGAATGTATTGTGTTGCTCTGCAAGCTCGCCGTCTATGTATCCGGCCGACTCGTCCTGCACTTGTTTCTTAATGCTCTTTACATTCTGCTTTATGTCGTGCGACAGCACCTGGATATTATCTTTTTGCAGCTTGAACTGGTTCTCGAAATGCTCCACGTTACGCAATACATCGCGCGATGTGTTTTTCCCGGCTATTTCCGTAAGCCTGTTTTTTAGAATGCCGATCTCGTCTTTGTAGAAGCTTAGCGCGCGTAACCAGTCGCTGTGTGCATTGCTCACATGTGTGATGCTGATTTTTTCCATTGTTTCCATTTATTATTTAGTTTAAATAATGAACTATTTAGTTTAAATAAAACGGCAAGCTGGTAAGAACTTATGCGGGACTACTAATATACTACAAAAGTTTTTTAAAAGAATATCAATTCCGGCCGATTTTTCAGGCATATTTTTTGATGAAAGACCGTTTCAGCAGTAGGTCAAGGGGTTACAATAGCTGATTCTCCCTGTTATCTATAAACCGTACCTGCTTCCGGCTGCCCTGGGGGAACTGTATGGCCTGCATTTCGGCCCCCGAATGGAAGTGCAGTAAAGGCACAACCCTTAGCTTCGATTGCAGCATGGGTTTTAGCTTCATTTCGCAGTCATCTACCGGCAATAAGGTATGTAGGTGAAGCCTCAGCTCATCCATACCTAAGGCATTAGTGAATACCTCAACGGCATATTCTTTAACCAGGCTAATGTTATTGAGTATATCGAAAATGGCTGGTGGGTATAAGGTTGTGCCCTTGTATTTTATCATTTGCAGCTTGCGGCCTAATACAGGGCTCAATCTCCGCGAATGTCGCCCGCAGTTGCACAGGGAATCGTAATAAGTGCAAACATCCCCCGTGCGGTAGCGCAGCAATGGCATTCCTTCAACCCCAAGGGTAGTAATGGTTACCTCACCATATTCACCGGCTTTCACCGGCTTGTCGCTGTCGTCTAATATTTCAAGTATAATAAGGTCGGGCTGCTGGTGGCCGCCCATGCCTGCGCTGCATTCGGTAAAGGCAGTTTGCATTTCGGTAGAGGCATAAGTGCTGTATAACTTTATAGGCCAGTCAGCATATATCTTCTCTCCAAGGGCATTCAGTTCAAAGTCGGCATTCCGCAGGCTCTCTCCTATACATACAGCCTTCTTTACCGGGCTGTGTGCCAGGTCTATTTGATGCTCTTTGGCCCATTCTATAAGTGACAATATAAAAGTCGGCACTGTTACTATACTATTGGCCTGCAGCCGCATAATGGTATCCCACTGCATGGCGGGCAGACCCGGTCCTGTACGTACTAAAGCCGCCCCCAATTGCCTTATGCCTTGATAGTAAGCTATACCCGCCATGAACTGCCTGTCCAGCGTAAGCATAAGCTGGTAAATATCTTCCGGCTTGCCGTCCGCGCACAGGAAAGATTGCTGTTCATTATAGGCAAGGCGTTGCAGGTCGTTCTCTGTAAGGGCAATAGTTACAGGTTTGCCCATTGTGCCCGATGTTGCTGTGTATTCCTTTATTTCGGCATCCTGCACACAAAGGAAATCCCAGTTATGTTCCTGCATGTCCGTTTTGGAGGTAGTAGGTATGAAAACAAGGTCATGCAGGCTTTTTATGTTGTCTATGTTAATATGATGTTGGTGGAACAAACGCTTATAATACGGCGAATGCTGCTGCAAATAAGCCAATAGCTCTTTTAGTGCCTTGAATTGTGAGGCATCCTGTACGGAGAGCGGTTCGTATGCAAGCCGGGGGTTAAACGTCAATGGGTAAAATTTTGGCTAAAGTACAATTGTTTTCACAGCGCATGAATGGTATAGGCAATAAATAATAGTGGTATTTCGGCTGATATTTCGAAGGGAAATTACCATTTTAGCGTCTATAATAACTGAATGAGAAAGCTGCTGGTAATAGGCATATTGTCATCCTTTGTGTGTTTGATGTCTTTTAAAAGGCATGAAGACCCGCTTTTCTCTTTGCCACAGGGCTGGCCTAAGCCGGAATATAATTTCAAAAAAAATCCTTTAAGCGCTCAAAAAATAGAACTTGGGCGTACACTATTTTACGACCCTATATTGTCTAAAGACAGTACCATATCCTGTAACAGTTGCCACTCGCAATACATGGCCTTTGCCCATACCGACCATGCTTTAAGCCATGGCATATTGGGCAAACTTGGTACCAGGAATGCGCCCGGCTTGTTCAACCTTGCATGGGGTAAGAGCTTTATGTGGGATGGCTCTGTTGCCGGTCTTGATGTACAGCCAATATCACCCATCACTAATCCTGTTGAGATGGACGAAAGCATGCCTCATGTGTTAAGTAAGCTGCAGGCCGCAAAACAATATTCTTCTATGTTCTACAAAGCCTTTGGCGATTCTGTTATTAAAGAGGATATGGTGTTGAAAGCACTGTCACAATTCCTGCTCACTTTAGTAAGCGCCGAGTCAAAGTATGATAGTGTACAGCGTGGAGCGCAAAAATTCACACAGCACGAAGAGCGTGGCTACAATATATACAAAGAGAAATGCGCTGCTTGCCATGCCGAGCCATTATTCACCAATGAAAAATTTGAGAACAATGGTCTTGCCCCCGATAACGAGTTGAACGACTTTGGCAAAATGAAGTTCTCGCATCGCCCCGGCGATTCATTAAAGTTCAAAGTGCCTACCCTGCGTAATATTCAATACTCATATCCCTACATGCACGATGGGCGTTTCAAAAACCTGAACCAGGTGCTCAATAACTATATCATGGGTATACAGCAAAGCCCCACGCTCAATAAGCGCCTTAAAAAAGGCATATACCTTGACAATGAGCAAAAGGCCGACCTTATCGCCTTTCTATATACGCTAACAGACACTCAATTCATGCACAACCCCTCGCATTCTTTTCCGAAAAAATAATTTCAAGAGGGCGAAGGATTGGCCGAATGACGGCGTCTTAATATTTGATTACTCTTTTAAAGCGAACGATATGATAAAGAAAAGCCTCCTCGTAATGTGCCTGTTATTTGCAGTATTATTTGCAAAAGCGCAGGACCCGATGATAACAAACTGGTGGTTTAATACTACCAACCATATGTACAACAGCATCCTTACCGATGTGGAAGCGGTGTACTACAATACGACGAATGTCTACGTAAAGGCAAGTGGTATCCCTAACTATTATCAGGACGGCCAATCAATGAACAATGGTGTCGACCTGCATGCTACATGGTTTATACCGCGTGTGCCGGTACCTGCAGCTACACCGCAGGGCGTGCAGGGTGGCCAGATGGGTCTTATGCTCGATGGCTCTGTTTTCTTTCACCCCGGCGATGCACAGTCCTATAACAATGCCGGTGTATGGAACCGGTTGGCTTACTATTTCGAGGGTGTCGACATGGATGCCAGCAATGGCCATAGCACACCTACCAATATGTACCACCACCACTTTGATAACCTGCAGTTGCACAACTGGGATAGCACACAACACTCTCCTATAGTCGCTTATGCATGGGATGGTTATCCGGTCTATGGTCCCTTTGGTTATAAAAATACCGATGGTACAGGCGGCATTACAAGAATGAAGTCAAGCTATGCTACTTATACTTACACTACGCGTACAAATGGTCCTAATGTAGGTGGTCAATATCCTATTGGTTGCTTTATTGAAGACTGGCATTATGTGGCATCTTCCGGAGATCTCGATGAGCACAATGGCCGTTTCTGCAAAACGCCCGAATATCCTTCAGGTACGTACGCATACTTCACCACTGTCGATGCAAGTCTCAACCCGTATTATCCTTATTTTATTGGTCCTACTTTTTACGGTACGTTTAGCAATGCAAATACCGGTCCTAATGGCGGACAAACAACAATACCCACCGGCGCCACTCAGTATGATCCCACAGCCACTGCGGTAGAAGAAATAACTGCTATCGATGCAAACATAGACTTGTATCCTATCCCGGTTACAGATAAACTGAACATAAAACTGAAAGAAGACAAAAATTATCTCCTCGTGCTATACGACGTTAAAGGGAATGTTCTTTCTAAGAAAAGCATAAGTACAACCGATAAACTGGATATGAGTAACCTGGCTTATGGTGTCTATTTTGTTCAGTTGACGAACACTGCAGACAATAGTGGCTTTATCAAACGCATAGTAAAACAGTAGATATTATAACGATTTTGGAATGTCGCGCGCAGGCTTCATTTCATGCTCAAAGCCTTTCCCGGTGTGGAAAGGCTTTTGATTTGGCTATCTATAGCCCTATAAATAACCCAATTTTCGCTTTTTCAAATTGCTGATATATCTTTGCACATGGCTGCAAAATCTAAATTCTACGGCGAAGGCCTCACATTTGATGATGTACTCCTTGTGCCGGCTTATTCCGAGGTCCATCCCAAAGACGTAAACATTACTACGCAACTTACTAAAGACATTAAGCTTCACCTCCCAATGGTTTCCGCTGCAATGGATACAGTTACCGAGGCGCCACTTGCTATTGCGCTTGCCCGCGAGGGTGGCATTGGTATTCTGCACAAGAATATGAGCATCGAGCGCCAGGCCGACCAGGTGCGCAAAGTGAAACGTTCCGAAAGCGGGCTGATAACCGACCCCATTACCTTAAGTCCCACCGCTACAGTTGGCGATGCTATCAGGCTTATGAGGGATAATAAGATAGGCGGTATACCAATTATAGACAATGGTAAGCTCGTAGGTATCCTTACCAACCGCGATATGCGCTTTGAGAAGAATACCAAAAAGAAGGTGAGCGAGATAATGACCAAAGATCACCTCGTTACAGCCCCCGCTGGTACCAGCATGGCAAAAGCCGAGAGCATACTTGAGGAATACAAAATTGAAAAGCTGCTTATTGTAGATAAAAAAGGCAAGCTCATTGGGCTCATTACCTTCCGTGATATCATGCACCTTAAGAGCCACCCGAATGCCAATAAAGACATCAACGGTCGTTTACTGGTAGGTGCCGCGATCGGCGTTACCGCTGATATGTTGCAGAGGGTAGAGGCATTGAAGAATGCAGGCGTAGATATCATTACACTCGATAGCTCGCATGGGCATTCAAAAGGTGTTATAGATGGACTGAAACTCGTAAAAAAATCGTTCAAAGGCATGCCTGTAATAGCAGGTAACATATCCACAGCCGCAGGCGCCAAAGCACTGGCTGATGCAGGTGCCGATGCTGTAAAAGTTGGCGTTGGTCCCGGCTCTATCTGTACTACGCGTATTGTAACGGGCGCTGGTTCACCACAGCTTACTGCCGTTATGGAAGCAGCACAGGCGCTTAGCAAGAGGGGCATTCCTGTAATAGCCGATGGTGGCATCCGCTACACGGGCGATATGGTTAAGGCCATAGCCGCAGGTGCATCTTGTATCATGGCAGGTTCCATATTCGCAGGCACTGAGGAGAGCCCCGGCGAAACAATAATTTTCGAAGGACGTAAATTTAAATCATACCGTGGCATGGGCTCGCTTGAGGCCATGCAGGAAGGTTCAAAAGACCGTTACTTCCAGGATAGCGAAACCGACACAAAAAAATTAGTTCCCGAGGGTATTGTCGGCCGTGTACCATATAAAGGTATGGTGAGTGAAGTGGTACAACAGTTTGTTGGCGGCCTTCGCGCAGGCATGGGCCTTTGCGGTGCTAAGGACGTTAAGACATTACATACCGATGCACAGTTCATGCGCATTACATCTGCAAGTATGGCCGAAAGCCACCCGCACGATGTGGTGATAACAAAAGAAGCGCCTAACTATAGCAGGAGATAAAAATCAATTAGCTTATAAGTAATAAAGTCCCGCCTGTTGCGGGACTTTATTTATTTCATGTGGAGGTAGTGTCGAAAAAGTACTTCCTGGCTATTCTTCAGTATCAAAACCATGCATCTCGGGCGTCCCCTTTACTATGCTGAATATCCGCGGTGCCTGGTGGTAAATACCGTTGTTGAATTTATTGCCTAAAATAACGATCGTAAAATTGTCTTTTATAAATCGGTAGAAGGATGTGTTGTTACCATGCCACCAGCCGTTATGGTATATTATCTTACCACCGTTAGGATAGCAAAGCATGCGCCAGCCAAGCCCGTAATTTTTTATGCCGGGTTTTTCAAATGAGCATGGGCCGTAGGCAAGTTCTATGGTTTCATTATTCAGGAAAGTATTGCGGTAAAAAGATTGGTCCCAGCGATACATATCCTGCACCGTGCTGTAGATGCCCTTATCACCCCACACGCCATCTGCAAACATATCCGGCTCGCGCACCCAGTTATACTTATAGCTTATTGCTGCGTTTGCCGGCATACCGCGCCATGGGTCATACACAAAGGTGTGGTTCATGCCAAGTGGCTCAAAAATATACTTGCGCATAAAGTCTGAGTACTTCATTTCTGTTACTTCTTGCAGCAGGTACGCCAGCACGGCGAAGTTGGTATTACAGTATTTGAAGCGTGTATTGGGGCGAAACTCAAGCGCAGGTTTATGCTGCGCCATCAGTTGCATCATTTCTTCGTTGCTGATGGGTGTGCGTGTGTCTTTTTTGTAGTTGCCTACCCATTTGGTATAATCCGGCAGGCCCGAGCGGTGGTCCAGCAGGCACTTAATAGTAATGCCCGCGTAGGGGAACTCTTTTAGATAATGCTGAACGGGCTGGTTAATGTCCAGGTATTTGCGTTGGTATAAGTAAAGTATGGCCGCTCCTGTAAATGTCTTTGAAACAGATGCCAGTTGCGAACTGCTGTTGGCATTCAGCTTTTGTCCGCGCTCCCTGTTGCTGTAGCCGAAATAGCGTTCATATATAACATTACCCTTGTAGCCTACTAATACGCTGCCATTGAAGCCCGCGCGGACCTGTGTTTCATAATAAGCGTCCAGTTCACGTATTATCCTCTGGCGTTCCGCTCCCGTTGTATCATAGCTCAGCGGGTTGCTTGATGCAGGCGATGGAGTGGGTGCGTCATGAAAATGTGGGGGGGTGCGGGCTGAGACCTGGTCTGTTTTCGAGTGGCAGGCAATTAATATGATAACGGATAAAAATGTAGTTAATGTATGTGTTGAAAATATTTTTCGCATGTTTAATTCTTACGGTCGATTGTTGCAAATATAGCCCTGGCTTAAATACCATTACCTGTTTAACTCAACTTTGGCAAATGTAAGCACATCGTCTATAAATTCATAATAACACTGTGCCAGTTGGTAGTAATGACCCACAAATAATTCATATGCTTTATCGATAGGCGGTATGTGCTTTGCACGCCGCGCCAGTCCGTTCAGTGCGCGCTGCATTCCTTGCATCGTCCTGTAGTTATATAGCCAGTTATGCTCTTTCATATGCGGGAAGTATGCTGCAAAAATGGGTGGGAAGTACGCTGCATTCCCTTCCAGCTTTATGTATACTTCTTGTGTAAATATTTGTAACTGCTTTTCAGATGCAAATTGTTTGGGGTCATTGGCAAGAAAGTGGTCATACAGCGTATCCATAATTGCACCCGCATATAAACCGTATGTTTCTCTAAACCAAAGTTTTGCACGTTGGGTGGCAGGATGGTTATCGGCGTACTCATCTATTTTCCGGTGAAGTAGTATACCCTTTTTGATGCCTTCAGGATAATTATCCAGTGCAAGCCTGCCCTTTACATGGTCGCCTATCATATTGCCGGTAAGTATGTCCACATAGCCAAAAGAAAGAAAGGCATGACCAAGGTAATTCATTCCGCAAAACTACGATATTGTCACCCATCCCCAACGTCACGTCTTCCTACTTTCTACTCACGACTTTCTACTCAAAAAAATGTGGATATCTCCATTTGCAACATACTATTACCCGTTTGTACTTTTGTGCCGGATTTGACATTTTCTCATTTCCCTCGGCATAAATAATGCCCCGCATGGTTAAACTTATAAAAACCTTCTACTATGTATCCTCCTAAACTGGAGCAGGAACAGCAAGCCCGTGAATTGTTCCTTACAAGCGAAAGATCAAGGGCCGAAATCGCAGAAGAAGTGGGTGTCAGCGAAAAAACTATTTCCAATTGGTCGGTCAAAGGCGGCTGGTATGAACTGAAAAAAGCATCCGTTCAGGCCCCGGCAGTAATGGTGCAGCAGATGTACGATGAGATTGAGCAGATCAACGCCATTATCCGTTCACGCCCCGAAGGGCAGCGCCATCCGACAGTTGCCGAAGCCGAGTTGCGCCGTAAAATAATCACCTCCATCCGCTCTGTAAAGCGGCAGCTATCCACCCCGGAGCTCTACCAGGCCCTCAGGGATTTTGCACTGTACGTTGTCAGGCGCAACGAACGCCATCGCGGACTTGATTACTATATAGAAGAATATATAGCCGGTGAAAGAAGTGCAGGCAAACATGCGCTTAAACCCTCCGACATTGAGTTTGGTGCCGGTGAAGTAGAAAAGAAAGCCGCACTGCCGGACGAAGATTTCGATGATGAGGATTTTGACGAAGAGGGTTTTCGCAGGGACGGCCTTGAAGACAATCCCGAATTTGACCTTAACGCTTTTATTGCCGATGAGCTGAAAAAAGACAATGAACGATACATAGCCGAGTATGCTAAAGAGAATGGCGGCCTATGGCCCGCTACCGAGGGTTGCGATATCTCCGCCGTCTTCAGGCACAACATGGAGATCATCATCGCGAATGCCGAAAAAGAAAAACTGGAAAAGGAAAGGCTTGCGGGCCGGAACGGAGATAACAGTTAAGTAAATACAATTTGCACATCTCCACATTTTCACATTGTTCAGGGAAGCTTGGGGAACCTTCAGGGAAGCTTGGAGAACCTTCAGGGAAGCTTGGGGAACCTTGAGAGAAGCTTGGGGAACCTTCAGGGAAGCTTAGGGAACCTTGAAAATTAACTACTTAGCTTAAATTCAACAACCGCTTTGCCCTATGTACCCCGACAACACTTGTTTATAGATATTTTTTCATATTTTTATATTATGAAACCTGTTGCCACCACCCTTCTTTTTTTATTATTTTTATTTCGCTCGGTAAGTTCTTACGGACAAGGAGAGAATAATATCTGGTGCTTTGGTGCCGGAGGTGGGATGGATTTTAATTTCGGCCCTCCTGTTTTTTTTAATAATAATATTAATGCGGTAGAGGGGTGTGCCAGTGTGTGTGATGCAACCGGCAATCTGCTTTTTTATGCTACCCCGGAAGCGGTCTGGGACCGGAATGGTAATATAATGCCCAATGGATCCGGGTTGAATGGATCGGTTTCAATGACACAAGGCGCTGCCATCGTTCAATCGTATACAGATCCCAATCTATATTACCTGTTCACTAATGATATTGGCAGTCTATTTTATTCTGTGATCGACATGACCTTGAATGGAGGAAATGGCGATGTCGTAATAGGCCAGAAAAACATTTTTATTGAGAGCAATATGATGGAAAAAATGATTGTGGTTCAGGGGGATGGTTGCTATAGCTGGCTATTGGTTCATGCTCCGTCCGATCATATTTTTCATGCTTTTAAAATAGATGCTTCTGGTGTTGCTGCGGCTCCTGTTGTTTCAAACTCTGGCTTTCTAACGCAAAATAGCATTTACGAGTTTGGCGAGATGAAAGTCTCACCCGGTAATAACATGATTGCAGTTGCCTCCAACAGCGTGGTTGGGTGTATGATTGAACTACACTATTTCGACAACACGACAGGTGCTTTATACAACCCGATATTGCTCGATTCCTTGGGGGCATATGGAATAAGTTTCTCACCGGATGGAAATAGGCTATATGTCCCACATGGCTCGCCTAAATACCTTCTTCAATATGATTTGTCGTTGTTGCCCGATGTGCAAGCGGTTAAAAATTCCGCTGTTTCTGTTAGCCAGCATTATTATAATGGTATGCGTATTGGCGCTGACAATAAGGTCTACATGGTTATAGTGGGAGATGTATATAGAATTAATAACCCCAACGCCCTGGGTTTGGCCTGTAATGTTGATCCTAATGTATTACATTCTTTCGGGGGCGGCCAAACATTGGGCAACGTATTTTTTGCGCATCCGTCGCCCAGGGATACGTCATACGATACTACAATCTGTCAATTGGATACTTTTATAGTTTCTGCCCCCGGTGGTTATCAGTCTTACCTGTGGAATGACGGAAAAACAACTCAATCTGATACGTTTTTCGCACCGGGAACAAAATGGGTTGTCTCATCCGGTGCCTGCGGCATATCAACAGATACTTTTCATGTGGCTGATGCGCCGATGGTGAATACAATATCAGTTACAGATACTATCATTTGTTTCGTAGGTGATACACCTGTGTTAACGGCACCCGCAGGATATACAACGTATGCCTGGAGCGATGGGAAAACCACGCAAACTGATACTATGAGCGTTCCCGGTATAAAATGGGTAATTTCCCAAACCGATGAATGTAATAAACGTACCGATACGTTTCATTTACATGCAGCTCCGGTCATTAGTACTATCGTAGTTACAGATACAACGGTTTGCCTTGTTAATAACATCCCGGTATTTTCAGCTCCGGGCGGATTTACAAATTACTTATGGAGCGACGGAACTGTTTCACAAACAGATACAATGAGCGCTGCGGGCTCAAAATGGGTGCAGGCGCAGTCCGGCTGTAATATGCAGGTCGATACATTTCATTTGCACTCTATGCCCCTTACAATAACTAGTGTTGTTAAGGATACGAATATCTGTTTGGTAAATAATATTCCAATACTGTCTGCGCCCGGCGGATACAACACATACGCGTGGAGCGATGGGAAAACCACGCAAACCGATACGATGGGCTCCCCCGGCACAAAATGGGTACAAGCCCAAACCGGGTGTAATATGCTTGTAGATACCTTCCATGTTCACGATTGGCGCGATACAACAAAAATGGCAACTGATACCACCCACTGCGTTGCATACTCCCCAATAACGATCTATGCACCCGGCGGGTACACCAGCTATGCGTGGAGCGATGGAAAGACCACGCAGGTAGATACCTTCTTCACAACCGTCACAAAATGGGTACTTGCGCAAAACGGCTGTGATCTCTTAATAGACACCATTCATTTCACCGCCAATACCATCCCAAATGATTCTGTTACTATGCATAGCGGCGATACTACGCTGTGTTTTGAAGGTGTAGCCGGGGTAAATGTTACAGCCCCTTCAGGTTATACTTATTATCTCTGGAGTGACGGCACGCCCACACAAACCAACATTTTCACAAGCCCTGCTATCAAATGGGTATATGCCCAGAATTTATGCACTTTGTTGATTGACACATTCTCTGTATCCGCGCAGCCTACTGATACAACCGCGGGCCGTATTGACACCATGATATGCTTTAGCTCATTGGCTACCCTAAGTGCTGCCCCCGGCTATAATACTTATTTCTGGAGCGATGGAACTGCTGCACAAGCGGATACATTCACCTACAACACAACAAAACTGGCATACGCCCACAAGGCCTGCGCCGAAAGGATAGATACCTTCCACCTGCAGTTCATTAACGACCTCAGCGTGAACCTTGGCAGTGATACTGCCGTGTGCAAAGGAGAAACAATAAAGTTAGTGGCTACCTCTTCGTACAATATTGCCAAATACCTTTGGCAGGATAACAGCACAGTCTCTGTATATAATGTGACGGAAGGCGGCGACTATACCGTAAAAGTAAGTGTTGGCCCCTGCAGCGTAAGCGATACGGTGCGTATCCACCAGAAGGTAATAGACGTAAAACTCAAAAATGGTCTGATACCTTGCAATGAGACCGAAGTGATCTTGGACGCCGGCGTGGACAGTAGCACATACCTCTGGCAGGATGGCAGTAGCAACCGCACTTATAAAGCAACTAAAGCAGGTGCATACTCCGTAAAAGTAACGCAGGGCATATGCAGCACTACCGCAAGTGCGAACGTGAAATTTGATGATTGCCCTTGCATAGTGGTATTGCCCACTGCCTTCAGTCCAAACGGCGATGGGAAGAACGACCTGTTTGGCGCAAAGATAAGTTGCGATATAAGCAGCTATAAATTGATGGTATACAACCGCTGGGGCAACCAATTGTTTTATAGCGAGAACGCAAATGATAAATGGGATGGCACTTCTAAGTCCGGCATCGTGGACGCTGATGTATTTTACTACTACCTCGAGTTTAAAGACGATGCAGGTAAGAACTACTATTACAAAGGCGATATAACCATAGTTAGGTAGAAGTAAGTTACAACACCTAAGCTCCCTCCGGGAGCTTGGGAACGGTCTCTTCCCTCGTTCCCAGTTTTTGCAGGTCTTGGTACATCTCCTCCAGTTCTATTACCATCTTGTCCAGGTACAGCAGTTCATGTTTCGTAAGCCTGAAGGAACTAACTGAATGCTCATCTGCCTGTACCACATCTATTTCAAGTTCCGGGTCAATGGTCCTGATGAACGCTATATTCCTGTTGAAATGCTGAAGGCATTTGTTGATAGCTGCTTGTTGTTCCTCGGTAGCTACTCCCCGCGCGTTTTCAGGTCTGTTTTCTTCTTCAAGGTGAATATTGTTTAGCTCCCTTGTAAGGCGCACGTTGTGGGTAATAAGCTGGAAGTAAGTGCTGTAAGATTTCTTTCCGCCTCCTGGCTCCTGCATATACCTGCTGAAGGAATCAAAGGCATTACTGTTCTTCGACTCCGCATTGCGTTTCAATCGGGTCCAGTTCACATTAGGCTCAGGCGAGAAAAAAGTGAACAGGAAATATTCGTAATTGGTCCGGATAGCCTCGGCAAGGTGCACGGGTAGCCACTTCCTGTCCCAGTGCGGCAGCAGCAGGAAGCCGGCAACTATAGCAAGCCCTGCCCCGCCAACGGTGGCCAGTGCTCGTGTTACGATAAGTCCCGGCGTTACAGGTGCTTCTATATTGAAGAGCAGTACAAGGTTCAGCGTAATGATGAAAGCCGATATGCCGTAGTTCTTGCGCAGGTAATACACCATGAAGATAAAGCTGAGGCACAGCATTATTTCCTGTATGTGCATGCCTGTGTGCACCCTCAGTAGCAGCCCGCCAACCAGCCCGCCCGCTACGGTGCCCGCAATACGCTGTACTGCCTTTTTAAACGTAGCGCCAAAGTAGGGTTGCAGCACTATCATTACGCTGAAAGGCAGCCAGTACCCATGGTTAATATGAAACCACTTATAAATAAAGAGCGCCACCGTAGCCGCTGTGGCCGCACGCAGGGCATAGCGTGTAGTGAACGTGTTGAAGTTGAAGAGCAGCACTATATTTTGTATCCAGTGTTTTGGATGCAGGGTGTATATGGTCTTGTACAAAGAGTAGGAGCGGAAGACGGGAAGGTCATCGCCCATTTCTGTTAGCCGTGCCATGCAGCTTTCAAAAAGTTTCATCGCCCGTTCCGTAAGCCGTATCACGCGTTTGATTGTGACGGTAAGTTCGGGGTTATCATTAATCCTGTACTCCTTCAGCAGCACGAGGAGTTTATTCAGTCTGCTGAGGCGTGATGTAAGTAGCAGCTCCTCTTCCGGTTTTAAGGTAAGCACATAAATAGCCATGCGGTCGCTGGCCTGCTGCAGTGCACTGAACAAGGCCGATATCTTTAGCTGCAACGAGCTGTCAATGGTTTTGGTATTCACCGCTTCCAACTCGCCGCTAATAGCGATAATGTGTGTACCGATAAGGGCAGTGGCTTTTCTTATTTGCGCAAGCTGGTATTCATGTTTATCCTTTTTATTTACCTGGTGTACCATGGCGGTATGAAAGGCAAGCGACGTATCTATAGCTACACGCAGTTCTTTTTCCTGCAGGTAAATGTCCCTTATGGTACTGCGTTGCGTTTTGCCGTCCCATCCTTTTGATACTACCGCCACAAGTTCAGCTATTGCTTTCCATATCAGGGCTATGGAGCGCCGGTAAGGCTGGCGTGCCGGCATAAAAAATGATATCAGCAGGCTTACGGCTACCGTCCAGCTCGCACCGGCTACTATAAGCATGGAGCGCATTTTTAATGCCTCGAATGTAGTGGTAGGGTAGGCATTGCAAATGATGAACATCAGGTAAACGCAAATGGACAGTCCACTGCCGCGGTCGCCAAGGTTTTTAAACAGGCTGGACAGAAAAGCTACTGCCAGCATACACCCGGTACTTAGCCAGATATTCGCGCCGGTGATACTGCCCAGTATGGCGAAAAAGAAAGCAAGGAAAGCACCGGCCAGTAATACACGTATGCGCTGCCCGAAGGTCCCTTTTAGCTCTACCCAGCAAATACATTCCGCGGTAAGGGCTATCCATACACCTGCTTCTATATGATGCGTTGCAATGCCCCATATAACAGGTATAGCTCCGGCAATGGCCATGCGCAGCCCCCATGCAAACATAGGCTCGAAGGCCTCGTTTTGAATGGCTGCACTTAGCCGCTTATATGGATTTAGGCTGGACAATAAATGTTCTTTTACAAGCCAAGCTGCTTATCAACTATGTCGCTAAGTTTACCTGTAGTGATAATGCCCTCGGTAAACGAACGGAAATTTTTAGATGGCTGTATCACAAGTGTAGCAGGCAATGAGCCCGACCATGAGTTCTCTATCTTAGGGATAAACCGGTTGGCATCCGTTTCATTGAACCACACTACCTCAGGCTTCACTTTTTTCTTATTGATGAAACCCATTATTTTTTGTGGGTAGCTCTCTTTGAAGTCAAAGCTTACTAATAGCACCTTTACCGGCTTGCCTTGGTATTTTGTTTGCAGCGTGTCGAAAGCGGGCAGCTCTTTAACGCAGGGTATGCACCATGTGGCCCAGAAGTTGATAACATATATAGTGTCTTTTGAGGAGGCACGCTTCATTAATACATCGGCGCTATAGCTGGGTATTTTTTGGGCGTTTGCCTGCAGGGAAAGGCAAAATATTAAGGCGGGTATAAATATGGTCTTTATCATCTGGCTGTTGTGAATGCAAAATTACCATGAATGTATGAAGCCGCAAGTTATAGCGGTATAAAGGAATGTTACAATTGTGTATATACATATGCCAATTCTTTGCCCGTTTTGCATTAGGTTTGTCTCACTATTATTGCAGATATATGGACAAATTAGCTTTACTGAAAGAAAAGCAGGATAAAGCCTTAGCCGGTGGCGGTGCCAAGCGAGTAGAGGCGCAACATACAAAGGGTAAGCTTACAGCCCGTGAAAGGCTCACCTTATTGCTTGATGAAGGCTCTTTCCAGGAGATAGGTATGCTGGTTACGCATCGCAGCAAAGACTTTGGAATGGAGAAGGAAGTGTATATGGGCGATGGGGTAGTGACCGGCTTCGGTACTGTCAATGGCAGGCTGGTATATGTATTCTCGCAGGATTTTACAGTTTTCGGTGGCAGCCTTTCTGAAACGCATGCCGAGAAGATATGCAAGATAATGGACCTTGCCATGCAGAATGGCGCGCCTTTAATAGGGCTTAACGACAGCGGCGGCGCCCGCATACAGGAAGGCGTCGTGTCGCTTGGCGGCTATGCCGATATTTTCCACAGGAATGTAAAGGCTTCGGGGGTTATACCACAATTGTCGGCTATAATGGGCCCATGTGCCGGCGGTGCTGTGTACTCTCCCGCTATTACCGATTTCATACTGATGGTGGAACACACCTCGTACATGTTTGTTACAGGCCCCAACGTCGTAAAAACAGTAACGCACGAAAATGTTACCAGCGAGGAGCTGGGCGGTGCTCATACACATGCCTCAAAATCGGGCGTTACGCATTTTGCCTGCGCCAATGAACTGGAATGTATAGAAAACCTGAAGCAATTGCTCAGCTATATGCCGCAGAACTGCGAGGAAGATGCTCCTGTATATCAATACGAAATAGCTGACGAGACGCGGACAAAACTAAATGATATTATCCCGGCCAATCCCAACCAGCCATACGATATAAAAGAGGTGATAGAAGAATTGGCGGACACCGGTTCTTTTATGGAAGTGCATAAGGACTATGCGGAAAATATAGTGGTAGGTTTTGCCCGCCTTGCCGGTCGCAGTATAGGTATAGTGGCCAATCAGCCGGCTATACTCGCCGGTGTACTGGACATAAATTCAAGCAAAAAAGGCGCACGCTTCACACGCTTCTGTGATGCGTTTAATATTCCGTTGTTGGTGTTGGTAGATGTCCCGGGTTTCCTGCCGGGCACCGACCAGGAATGGAACGGCATCATAATAAACGGCGCAAAGTTGCTATATGCCCTTAGCGAAGCTACTGTGCCCAAAGTGACCGTGATAACCCGTAAAGCATATGGCGGTGCTTATGATGTAATGAACTCAAAACACATAGGCGCGGATATGAATTTTGCTTGGCCCACGGCCGAGATAGCAGTAATGGGTGCTAAGGGTGCTGCTGAGATTATCTTCAAAAAAGAAATATCAGAAGCGGCAGACCATGAAGCAAAACTGAAAGAAAAAGAAACCGAATACCTGGAGAAGTTCGCAAATCCGTATGGTGCGGCTGCAAGGGGTTTTGTGGATGAGGTTATTATTCCTGCCGATACAAGGCAGCGACTCATAAAGACGTATAAAATGCTGGAAAACAAGGTGGAAACCATGCCTAAGAAAAAGCATGGGAATATTCCTTTGTAAACTCCCGTGCAGAAAATAATTAGTACGGCTATTAGGCCGTACTTTTGTTTTTAAGAATGTCTGTAGCATTGCCCGCATCTTTGCATCGTATTGTTAATTGGCTCCTGTACACCAGCCTGTTCGCGGCATTATGCGCCACTGGCATGTGCATGGCTACCGAGCGATTATTATTATCCGCCATCCCTCCCTTGTTTACCTCGCTGCATGCGCTTGTTTTTGGTAGCACGCTGGTGGTGTATAATGTGCACCACGTGATCAAGAAAACTATTCCTAACACATCCGACCGCTTCAGCTGGACCGAGAAGAACCGTTATTGGCACTACATATTTTTCGCGGTGGGCACTATTATGTGTACCGCTTCTTTGTTTTGGTTGTCATGGAAGATACTTTTAGGCTGCGTGGTATTAGGCGCCTTGTCCTTTGCTTATTCAATACCCTTGCTCCCTTTTAAAAACAAAAGGCGCATTCGCGATTTTGGCTGGATAAAAATAACTGTACTAACCAGTGTGTGGACAATAGTGACCAGTGTGCTGCCAATATTATACTGGGATATGCTTTTGACGAATTATCCCTACGAGATACTGATCCGTTTCACGTTTATGTTCACGCTTTGTGTCGCATTTGATATACGTGACATGCAAACAGACCTCGATGCGGAAATTTACACCTTGCCTAACCTTATAGGCTTGAAGAATAGCTACCGCTTAATGGATGTAACGATCGTACTGTTTGTAGTTCTTTGCATTATACAGTATCTCAGGTACCCCTCGGCAGCCCGGCTGGGCGGAGAGATAGTAGCGGCAGTAGTAACAAAATGTGCCATTCTTTATGCCAAAAAATATCCATCGGACAGGGTATATCTCGCGCTGATAGACGGCATGATGCTATTATATGCTATTCTTGTGTTATGGCGTTAATGTGGCTATTTATTTAAAATAATCTCCTTCACATTATCTTTGCACAATGGGCCATAAGAAGTTGATACGTTTCAGGGCAATTGAGACTTTTCCTAATGTATTGCAGTACCCGGAAGATATGAACGGCAACTGGAGCAAGTTTTTTAAGAATGATAACCCCATCACGCTTGAATTGGCATGCGGGAAAGGGGAATATAGTGTTGGCCTGGGGCGCGAGCACAAAGACCGCAATTTTATAGGTGTTGACATAAAAGGGAACCGCATTTATGGCGGCGCTAAAATTGCTTTGCAGGAAAAACTGGATAACGTCGCGTTCCTGCGCACGCAGATAGACCATTTGACAAAGTATTTTGCCCCGGGCGAGGTGTCTGAAATATGGATCATATTCCCTGACCCTTTCTTAAGAGAATCAAGGGCAAAGAACAGGCTAACCCACACCCGCTTCCTCCATTTATATCAGCAAGTATTGAAGCCGGGGGCCAGCGTAAACTTAAAGACCGACTCAAAAGAACTATACGACTTTACACTCGAAATGATAGCGGAGCATGGATGTGCCATTCAGCAAAACCTGGTGGATATTTACGGGAAAGGTTTAGCAACCGGCCCATTGGCCATACAGACCTTTTATGAGAAAATGCACCTTGCGGAAGGAAGGACTATTTATTTCCTGTCATTCAAGTTGCCATCACACATCATAGCGCTTCCCGAACGGTATCAGAAAAATGAAGCAGCAATTGACTGAGGGTAAAGATTATTATATATTGCCGGACGGCAGACTTGTATTTACGGCATCTTATTTGCTTGACCGTGGATATTGTTGCGGCAATGGCTGCCTGAACTGTCCATACGAATATATAAATGTAAAAGAGCCACATAGAAGTGGGCTATTAGCTAAAAGGAATGAGCAACAAACAGGCAAGTAAGGAAAACATTTTTGATGTCATCTACCAGGTGGTGCGTAGCGTGCCCACAGGCAGGGTTACCAGCTACGGTGCCGTTGCTGCCGCCATCGGGGCCAAATCAGGAGCAAGGGTGGTGGGTTACGCTATGAATGCATGTTTTGGGGTGAAGCCCAAAGTGCCTGCACATAGGGTAGTTAATCGTAACGGTCAGCTTTCCGGACGTTTCCATTTTGCCACCCCTACTTTAATGCAGGAATTGCTGGAAAAAGAAGGGATAAAGGTAAAGGATGATACTGTAGTGGAGTTCAAAAAATTGTTTTGGGACCCGATGAAAGAATTAGAGTTGTAGCAAAAGATTTTTTATTCATATCTTGATACCCCCAAGGATAATAAAATAATTGAATTATATGAGCGAAAGAGAGGCAAAAGGTTATGTGCAGTTGGATGGAGTTTCTACATTTTTGATCTTATTCTGTATAGCATTTCTGTTGTCCTGTGGTAACAGTGGCGATAAAGGCCATGCGTCTAAAAAAGGACTATCGTCTTCTAAATTCCTGGATAGGGAAGAGTTCGCTACACAACTACAGTCCGTATTAAAACCTGCGGACACAATAACAAAAAAGAAAGGCGGCAAGACAGTATCCGATTACCTGGAAGTGGCCTACCGTCAAAATGAGTTTCAACCTTTTTGGCTTTCCGAAAAAGGTATTACTAAAAATGCAAAAACGCTTTTGCAGGAACTGGAAGATATGCAATGGGATGGTATAGACCCTGAGCGTTATCATTTATCCGACCTTAAAAAACAAGTGGCGTCTATAGAGCAACATAAAGGTGGCGGTACTGCCGCTATTGTAGCTTTTGACACTGCACTTACCAATTGTTATTTAAATGCATCCCGCGACCTCCTGATGGGCATTATACCACCTAAGATGGTTGACTCGCTTTGGTTTCATGGGAATGACACTATATGGGGTGCGCCGGAATTGTTAGTGAATGGCATGGGCAAGGACGATAAATATACCACCCTGGACAGTTTCCGCAGTAGAATACCGTCATATAAATTATTGCGTGAAGAACTGCAACGTTTCAGTAAGTTAATGGTGGATAAGGACCTCGATTCCTTGATCGCAACGCTACGTGAGCGGTCCAACGCAAAGGAACAGGATAGTACTACACTTGCCGTAGCTACATCAGTAATAAAAACCGAATTGCCTTGGGTGCAACCCGTGGAGGATGACTCGCTAAGTGCGACACAGCAACTCTTCATTGCCTATCAAAATTATACAGGTCTTAAACCTACCGGTAAAGCAGACACAAGCACCATGCGCCATTTAGGTACGCCACTGACAAACGTAACCGCAAAATTCAAAGCCAACCTGGAACGCTTAAGGTGGATGCATAAAGACATCGGTGATTTTTATGTGCTTGTTGATGTACCCCTGATGGAACTATTCATGAAACGTAACGGGGAAGATGCCATGCACATGCGCGTAGTAGTGGGCAGGCCTGAAAGGCAAACTCCAAGTCTTGACGCTGCAATGGCCAATGTGGTGATCAACCCCTCATGGGGTGTGCCGCCTACTATATTGAAGAAGGATGTATTGCCGGGGATGACAAAAAACGTAAACTATCTGAAGAAGAAAGGGCTTAAGGCTTACGACAGGAAAGGAAATGTAATAGACGCAACCCTTATCAATGCCAACAACTATAAAAACTACACTTACAAACAGGCCCCCGGCGATGGCAACTCACTGGGCTATGTAAAATTCAACCTGCCCAATCGCTGGGATATATACCTGCATGATACGCCGCATCGCGAGGATTTCCCTTTGCGTTACCGTGCCAAGAGCTCAGGTTGTGTGCGTGTGCAGCGGCCAAAAGAAATGGCCCTTTACATCCTGTCGCAGATAGAGAAACTGAATTTTAACAAGGACACGCTTGAGGCCATGATCAAAACCCATAAAACCAACTGGAAGATCCTGAAGAATAAAATACCGGTACATATTGTGTACCTGACCGCATACCAGGATACCACAGGAAACCACGTGCGCCTGATAAGCGACATCTACAAACGCGATGCTAAATTGCAGTCGTTATTGAAATAAGGCACCCGCATGGATATTGAAGGTATAAAATGCTAATAAGCGGAAAATTGGTTAATTTCGTAAAAAGGGTTTTATGTCAGTTTTAGAGCAATATGTAACAGTAGATAAAGAAATAGCTGCAGGCAAACCTGTTTTTAAAGGTACACGTGTTGCGGTCAAAACCCTTTTTGATTATCTTGAAGAGAGTTCACTTGAAGACTTTCTTAAAGGTTTCCCTTCAGTTTCACGTGAGCAGGCTGAAGCTGTAATAGAACTGGCAGCTACGAAGGTACTGTCTGAAATTGCCGCATGAAGATATTGCTTGATGAAAATATAGACGTAAGGTTTAAATTGCTTTTCCCGGTTGGAAATTATGAAGTTTATACAGTGCGCGATATGCAGTGGAACGGAATAAAGAACGGTGCATTGCTTAAATTGCTACAAGAGCATAATTTTGATTACTGGATCGTGGTTGACAAAAGCCTTCCGTACCAGCAAAATACATCTACACTGCCGTGCATTGTTGTTGTGCTGGACGTTTTCAGAAATACTTTAAAGAACATTAGCGGATTGTTCCCGATTCTGTTGACCAGATTGTCAGAAAAAACAGAAGAAAAAATAATTGTTATCCCTGAATTGTAGCTGTATTCCAAGGGCGAGGTTAACATTACACCTCCGTAGAATCGCTCTTAAAGTAAAGGAAGATTCAATTTGGTGAACTTAAGGGGCGATTTAAATTCCCTGTTCCTGCTGTCTACGTACGAGTATACGATTACAGTATCCTTCTTTTTTACAGGTTTCATATTTGCGAACCTGATATCAGAACCCATAATGTCGGCAGGCACCTGGTCTATCTTTTTGTTCAACCAGAACGCTGTTTTCAGGTAGTTCTTTTCGGGATAGTAAATAAACAGGCAGGAGCCGTCTTTGATGGTATTAATAATAGGAAGCGATAATGCCGATGGCACTGCAGGACAACCCCAGCTACGGCCAAGGCGCTGGTTACCTTCTATGAACTTGGTGCATACATAATCTGCACCATGTATCACTATATCGCGGTCGTATGCGGCATTATTAAAACCCTGGTCCATCCCGTACAGGTGCAGAGATGTTCCGTGCTCACCTTGATAGGTATCGCCGGTAACATAAAAGCCAAGGCTGCTCTGGTGCGAGCCTTCGTTGTTCGAGAAGGAAGTGGCGTATTCCTCGCCCGAGCCCTGCCCGTGCGCCACGTAAGTATTGAAGAGTATCTTTTTTTGCGACAGGTCCACCACCCACATCCTGTTCTCTGTCGATGACATAGTGAAATCGCAAATAGTAAGTACTGTCTTATCGTTAGTGAGCTTGCCCGAGTTCTTCAGGTTAAAGTAGCCATGGCAGGCTTTAACGAAGACATCATAAGGAATGCGGTTATTCTCACAGAAGTCGAGACGGGCGTATATGCTATTTATATAACGCATTACAACCGCTTCCGTTTGGGCAACAGACTCGGATGCCAGAACGGGTTTTACTGTCATTCCGGACATAAGGCAAACATACATACACAGGATCAGCTTCTTCATTTGACCTTAACTATTGTTATGAGTAAAATATTAATGTAATTAGCCAAAGGTACGGTACTTTAGGATTTTAGTCAAGATATCCCCCTTTCTTTAACCCCGGTTTAACAGCATTTCACCCCATATTTACAGGCGGCTGACAAACCTTTAAAAGCCATAAATATGGCTATAAACCGTATTTATAAGTAAATGTAGGTACCCCGTTTTTTCAGTACATTTGACGGTCTTAAAAAAATTCAGGTTTATGAAAGAAGTATATATCGTTTCGGCGGTACGCACCCCTATAGGCAGTTGGGGCGGCTCGCTGAAAGATTTTTCCGCAACAAAACTCGGTGCAATAGCAATAAAAGCAGCTATTGAAAGGGCCGGGATAAATGCCTCAGAAATTAATGAAGTACTGATGGGCTGCGTAATGCAGGCCAACCTGGGCCAGGCGCCCGCTCGCCAGGCAGCGCGTTTTGCAGGCGTGCCGGATAATGTACCCTGTACCACGGTAAACAAAGTATGCGCCAGCGGTATGAAAGCCATTATGCAGGGTGCACAGTCTATAATGCTGGGCGATAATGATGTAGTTATTGCCGGTGGTATGGAAAGCATGAGCAATGTGCCTTTCTACAATGAGAACCTGCGCTGGGGTAATAAATATGGCAATGTGACCGTAATAGACGGCCTGTCGAAAGATGGCCTTACCGATGTGTACCACAACTACGCTATGGGCAATGCCGCCGAACTGTGCGCTAAAGAATGCAACATCAGCCGCGAATCGCAGGACGAGTTTGCAATAGAAAGCTACAAACGCAGCCAGGCATCCGTGAACGAAGGTCGTTTTGAAAATGAGATAGTGCCTGTGGAAATTCCACAAAAGAAAGGCGACCCTATAACATTTGCAAAGGATGAAGAACCCTTTAACGTTAAGTTCGATAAAATACCTTCACTCAAATCTGCCTTTGTGAAAGACGGGTCTGTGACCGCGGCAAACGCAAGCACTATGAACGATGGCGCCGCGGCACTGGTACTCATGAGCAAAGAAAAAGCAGATGCACTGGGTATAAAACCAATAGCTAAAATAAAAGGCTATGCTGATGCTGAGCAGGCTCCCGAATGGTTCACAACCACACCATCAATAGCTGTACCTAAGGCAGTAGCAAAAGCCGGCCTGAAAATGGAAGACATTGAATACTTTGAACTGAACGAAGCGTTCAGCGTAGTAGGTCTTGTGAATATGCAGAAAATGAACCTGAAGCCTGGGCAAGTGAATGCAAATGGCGGAGCGGTATCATTAGGCCATCCATTAGGTGCCAGCGGTGCGCGTATCATTGTCACGCTCATCAATGTACTGAACCAAAAAGGTGCTAAGTACGGCGCAGCCGGCATATGCAATGGTGGCGGCGGTGCCAGCTCTGTAGTGATAGAAAGAATGTAAGTCAACATCAATGATATAAATAAAGGCCCGGTAAGTCCGGGCCTTTGCTATTAATTATTATTAAAGCAGGAGAAACTTATTCCTATCCCCGGCAGTACATTCTTGAAATTGTTAGTAAAGATCATTTCAGGCTGTATCCTTATACCATTGCGAAATCCTGCATTCATAAAAAGCTTGAACGTGTTTTTCTGAAAGTTTATATTGTCCGGGTTTAATAAATACCCAACACCATAGACCCAACGTGAAATTCCCATGCTTGAATTTTTACCATAGGTGCTGCCGTATTCCGCATTAATGAACCAGTTGATATTGGTCCTGTATTTCCCATCAGGCTGCTTGTCAAATAAGTAATATGCTGCAGCATTTATCCCATATACGCTATATTCCTTGTGCCTGCCCCATGCAGTATTCCATCCCTTCCACTTAACTTTTATTTCCGGGCCAAAACTAATTGCAGGTGCAATTTTATTTTTTACTAATGCCCCGCCAATATCCAGGTTAACGGTAAGGTAATCGTATGTGGATGCATAGCCGGGCTTTTTATCATCGTCCTGGGCTAAGAGCATGTATCGTTTCAAAAAGTTCGATTTGTCATGCGAATAGGGGTGATAGTAAATTGTAGATTGATCATTCGCGCCTTTTTTGAGTGGTACTTTGGCCTCTGACTTTTCAATAAGTGAATCTATATACCTGTTTATTTCTTTGGTGCTTATTAAGTCATTTATATCTGTGTAATTATTGAGGATAAATGTGACCTGTACTCTTTTGTACATGCCGTTGCCATCCTCATGGCCTATATTATTTTCGGCATCCTTTGACAGCACTATCCGTATGGTGTCCTGCTCCAGCTTGAGTTTTGAAGTATTCCCATTTTTGGTGAAGTAAGCGTCTCCATCAGCACTATATCTTTTAAAGCGGATTTTATTCGAACCTGCGGGTATAGCTGCCGCATAATCGATACGCACATTGTCAGCGCCCATAGATTCAAGCGAATCCCTGTAAAATGAAATGTCGTTCAAAAAGCTCTTTAGCACTGCATCAAAGTTGTCGAGCATATCATAGTCCTTTCTGCTGTGCAGTTCAACGACGATCCTATTTCCCTTCTCCAGGAATACGATGTGCTTGTTGCGTACTTCTTCCTTGTCCATGCTAAAGGCAGCATCGGTTTTATTTGGTGGGATGGGTGTTGTTTGGGCAAAAGAGTCCTCCCGCATACATGCCAGTGCAAGTATGCCAATTAAGAGCAGTTTTTTCATGTGTATTTAGTTTTGTGTGCTTAGACTTATTTTAAACGGATTGTGTGGTTTATCACTGTTGCGTTCTTCAGTATAGCCTGTTCCCATAACCGGTTTGAAAAGAAAGAAGCTCCTTCCGCCTGCGTACCGGGTAGATAGCATTCTTTGTTCCATGCGCTCATCTTCCATTACTTCATTTATATGCACCACTTTCATTTTAGGTGCGGCTGCAATTATCTCTTTCTTTTCTCCCGGTATTATGTTTACCATTTCTTCTTTTACGACTTGTGTTTCAGGCGCCTGGGGTTCAATTGTATTTATTATTCGCGTTTCTTTTTGAACTATATGCTTAGGTATAGGAGTGTTTGACACCGTCATCAAGGTTTCCCGACTCTGGGGGGCAACTGCGTTATTTTGCGGTAATGATACCGGCGCAGCTTTTTTAATAGTAGTAGCCACTTGTTTTTCTTGTGGCCTGTTCATAACCGCAATTGCCGTAGCTACCAGCAACAATATAGCAGCGGCCGCAGCCCAGCGGTAGGGCAGTTTGAATATGGTCTTCGGAACTTTAGCTGCCATCCGCTCATGCAGCCTTCCCCACGCAGCCTCTTTATCGAAGATGATGTTCTCAGACCCCGCTTCCATTGAACCGATATGATCCCGTATCACTTTATCACCGTCATTTATCATAATACACCCCCATTTTTTTCATTTCTTTTTGCAGCATAATGCGTGCCTTGTTCAGTTGCGATTTTGAAGTGCCTTCACTTACACCCAGTACGGCAGCTATTTCTTTATGGCTCATGCCTTCCACTACGTACAGGTTAAAAACGGTGCGGTATCCATCGGGCAACATCGTTACCAGTTCAAATATCTCTGCGGCGGAAAGCCTGCTTATTATCTCATCGCCCGCAGCCAGTTCTGCTGCAAGGTCTTCGTCAGCTATTTGCAACCCCCCTTTCTTCCTCAGGAACATCAGGCACTCGTTTATCATTATCTTTTTAAGCCATGGCGCTATACTGCCTGTGCCTGTGTAGATGAACTGCTCTATATGGGTGAAGAACTTGTAAAAGCCATTCAACATCAGTTCCTCGGCGTCTGGCTGGTGCTTCACATAGCGCAGGCATACCACCAGCATACCATAAGCATAGCTGTCGAACAGGGCTTTCTGGGCCTTAGGTTCTTTGTTTTTGCAAGCTATAATGATACCGGCTTCATCCATCCACATTAAAATATGCAGTTTCGGTGTAAAAGGTTGCCTGCAGGGCATAAAAAAGTGCCCTTCAAGGCACTTTAACAATTTGCGTTTTTATTGTCCCCGCTTTTGACGATACTTTTCCAGGAACGCTTCAAACTCAGCTAAACTGTAACTACTTAGGTTCTGTTTCGCCGTAAGCCCGCCTTTCTGCGCGGCCATCACGCCATAGTAAACATCTTTATAGCCCTTAACAGAGTGTGCGTCCGGGTCTATGGATAAGAGTACACCGCGTTCTATAGCATATTCTATCCAGCGCCAGTCAAGGTCCAGCCGGCGGGGGTGGGCATTTATTTCTATCACTACATTATGCTCGGCGCATGCATCTATTACCGCTTTATGGTCTATGGGGTAGCCCGCTCTTGAGAGGAGCAGCCTTCCTGTAGGGTGCCCCAGTATAGTGGTAAAAGGATTTTTAACAGCGTTCATCACGCGCTCCATAGCTTTCTCCTGGCCCATCTTCAGGTTGCTGTGTACGGAAGCTATGACAAGGTCAAAGGTCTTCAGCACATTATCATTATAGTCAAGGCTGCCATCGCCTAAAATATCAGCCTCTATGCTTTTGAATATCTTAAAGGGTGCCAGTTTATCATTCAGTGCATCCACTTCCTGGTGCTGGGCGGCTACCCGTTCAGGTGTCAGGCCTTGCGCGTAATAAGCAGCCTGCGAGTGGTCGCTTATCACAAGGTATTCAAAACCCTGCTCCTGTGCTGCTTTAGCCATTTGTTCTATCGTCTCCTGCCCGTCACTCCATGTGGAGTGGGAGTGGATGATGGCTTTTATGTCGGAGGGTTTTATTAAGTCCTGTAGTTTGTTGTTTGCTGCAAGTTCCAGTATCTGCGCTGTCTCTCTTTGGGCAGCAGGTATATATGGCAGTCCGTTCTTACTGAATATTTCCTCTTCGCTTGTAACAGCTTCCGGTATAGAATATTTTTCCAGGAAAGCCGCCATAAATTCAGCACTACCGGTAGTGCCGTACAGCGTTTGATAGTAGCGCTCGCTGCTTGCCAGGTGGCATCTTATTTTCGGCTCATTGGGTATCTGTATCAGTATCCGCTCATTAGGTTCCTCCTCAATAATGGTATCGGGTATATTTTGAAACTGCTGTATCAGTGCCTGTTTATCAGCATCGGTAACTATTTCTATGTGCTCTATGGTTTCCACCTGCCGGCGTATTTCGCCTGTGGTACTGAATAGATTGTTGGGGAAGGACTTTTGTAACTGTTCTACCAAGGCATTCGCCACTTGTTCCACATGCGCCCAAAGGTGAAAGCCCTGGTTCTGCTGTATGAATTTTATGCTCTGTAGTATACCTTCCTGTGTCTTAACACCAAAGCCCTTCACTGCCACAAGCCGGTTCTCAACGCAGGCATATTCCAGCTCGCCCACAGTTTCTATGCCCATCTCTTTCCATATCAGCGCTATCTTCTTGGGCCCTATGCCTTTTATCTGCAGCATGTCCAGTATGCCCGGTGGTGTCTTCTCCAGTATAGTATCCAGTAGCGATAGCCTGCCCGTTGCCTGTATCTCGCGTATCTTTTTCCCTGTTGCATCGCCTATGCCTTTCAGCCCGAAAAGTTCCACATCATCCATCGCTGATATTTCCTTGGGCAGCTTTTCTATGTTGTATGCGGTTATGCTGTACGACTTGGTTTTAAATGCATTCTCGCCATGGATATCCATGAGCTTCGAAAGCAAAGAAAAATGGTCGGCTATTTCGTAGTTGGTCATTATGGCTCAAAAGTAATTAGTTGAAACTATACATACAAAAAGAATGATTTGGTCACAATCTTATGCCTGCATCATTTTAGATATGTATTTTACAAGAAGTAAGTAATTGTATAAATTTTACGGTATGGTGAAATATCTGGTCTTGCTTGCCTTAATACTGATTGGTCCCGGATCTTTTGCGCAAAATGCCTGGGTTGGTGTTGGTAAAATATACGATACTGTTCACCGGGGGAGTATGGTAACAACAACGGCTGACTTATTATCGAATCCACGCCTTACCATGAGTTTGCCGGGCTGGAGGGTGATGAGTTTCACCTTTAGTATAAAACCCTCGCAAAATGACTACATAGGCCCCATACAGGTTAAAGGTGCAGAATTCACTCCCGAGCTGCTGAAAATAATAAGGACTTATTCAGGGGTCTCAGGTTCTATTTATTTTGAGGATATCAAAGCAGTTGGGCCGGACCGTAAGCCCCGCTCTTTGAGTTCAATATTATTAAAGTACAAAAACTAAAAAAGCCCGAGATTACTCCGCAACTTTTTTAAGCTCATCAACTTCTGATTGCACAAGCAACTTCGTCCTGTGGCAGGTATTGGTCCAGTAGCTGTTTTTTTTCTGTTCCACAGGTGCGTTGCCATCTTTATTAGCATACACCACATATTTCTTGCCTACCAGTAGCTTGCTGCCGCATGAGGCGCTGCTGGTTGATGTGTATATGTAGAAGGTCTTTACTCCTTTCTCGCCTTTGTACACCTTTGTTGCCTGCACTGTGTAACGGCGTAAAGTTCTTTTTTCATCGTCCGATGTGTAAGTAATAATTCGTCCGCTTATCACCTTCCCCGAGATGACTACATCAGAGTTGTCGTAGTCTTCCTTTACGGATATCATACGGCACTTACAGGCCAGGGCATCTCCTGCTGTCAGTAATAAAATGCTAAACAGTAATATTTGTGTGAGTGTTCTCATAATTCTATTGGTTTGCCACTATGTTCGTGGCTTTATCTTTTACCCATTCCAGCACCATTTCCAGTTGTTCTTCTTTAGTAAGGTTGCTGTTATCCAGCACTATCGCATCATCTGCCTGCCTTAGCGGGCTTTCATCACGGTTACTGTCTATATAGTCGCGCAGCTCCAGGTTGTGTTTTACTTCTTCAAGGGTAATGTTGGGGTTGCTTGCTGCCAGTTCATCATAGCGGCGCAGCACACGTATATCCGGGTCGGCGGTCATGAATATTTTCAGTTCTGCATCGGGGAAGACCACTGTGCCTATATCCCTCCCATCCATCACAATTGCTTTCTTTTTACCCATTTTCTTTTGCTGTCCTACCGCAAACGAGCGCACTTCTTTTACAGCAGCTACCTCGCTCACTTTCTCCGCCACTATCATATCGCGGATGTACGATTCCACATCCTCATCATTAAGGTAAATGTCCGACTGCTCCCTTGCTTCGTTGAACACAAATGAAAGATGGATGTTGGCGAGGGCATCAATTACCTCATCGTGATTATTGATGTCCACACCGTTGCGCAGGAAGTAAAGCGTAATAGCGCGGTACATTGCGCCGCTGTCTATATAGTTATAGCCCAGCTTGGCGGCAAGTTGTTTTGCCAGCGTGCTCTTTCCGCAGGATGAAAAGCCGTCAATCGCTATGATTATCTTATGCGCCGACATGATGCAAATTTACATAGCCTGCCTGATATTCTCCGGCCTTTTACTAATTGGCGTAAATACCCACTTTGGCGGCAGTGCACGCGTTGCAGTACAGTTTGCCGTCGCAGCCATAGGTCTCAGTACAGTGGGTAGAGCAGGTAACACGCTCATAGTCGCGCTGCAGTTGTGCGTTAAAGCAGTTCTCAGGGTCATTTTTTTTGCAGGCACCCACTGTTATCAGCACAAAGGCCGAAATGGTAACAATGCCGGTAAACAGGCCGCTAAATGTTCTTTTCATATCATTTATTTACGATAAATGTAAGTAATACAGTTCAATATTTATATAGGCCTGTCGCAATTCGGTCAGGCTCCTGAATCGGTCCCAAATGTTAAAGAAAACGAAAAACGGGCGAAAAGATGTGGTTGGTAACCCTTTTTCCTTTAGCTTAGACATAGTAAGTTGTTATTGCATTGTTATTAACAACCGCTTTACAGGCACAAATGCCTTGTTTTATGAAGAACAAAATTGCTTTTTTACTTGGAATGTTTGTACTGGTTGTGGCCTCGGCCCACGCCCAGGGCAGCAATGCAAGCCAGAATGTGCAATTACAATTAAGCCCCGCTATCGAAATATCTTCAAGGCCCTCTTACAGCAACATTAACATTTCATCCGCCGGTGGCCGCGAATTCCGCGTAAAGGCAAATAAAGCCTTTAATGTCAATGTGAGTACACAAAGTACCACTGATGCCTTGCTTTTGGCAATAAAGAATAATGAAACAGGTGGAATGGCTTCCGAAGGTTTTACCGCTTATGCGCCTGTACAGGCTTCAGCGCAAGGCTTGTTAAGCAACTGCTCATATGGTAACGACCGGTCCTTCGCGGTCAACTATAAGTGTAAGAATGATGCTGTTCTTGTTTATACAGCTACCCAGCCTTAATTAAAATTCAAATTCAGTTACTGTCTCGTCATGCAGTATGGCTTCTATGAACCTGCGGTGCCTGCTTTCCCTGCCCTGTACCAGCCAATAGCCTTCTATGATGTTGTTTTTCTTGTGCTGCTGCATGTTCCTTATTTTCAGTCCATGGCCCTTTAATATGTCCTCGTACTTGTGTTGTTGGTTCTCTTCATAGGGGTAAGTTATCTTGTAGTTCCTCACCTGGTTCACGCGGTCTATGTAATGCTCTATATACGTAAACCCGAACAATACCACCAGGGTCACCACACAGCCTGCTACGGCTACGGCATAGTACCCGGCACCAATGCCCATGCCCAATGCGGCGGTCACCCAGACAGATGATGCGGTCGTAACCCCGTTTACCCTCGTCCCGCTTTTGAAGATGATGCCCGCGCCCACAAAGCCTATGCCCACTACTATATTGGATGCTATGCGCGAGGGCGAATCGGTACCTATAAGCTGCGAGAAAATTGTGAATAGCGTAGCGCCCAGGCAAATAAGGATGATGGTGCGGAACCCTGCCGATTTGCTTCTTAGTTCCCGCTCCATGCCCAAAGCTCCGCCCACGGCCACAGCCAGCAATAGTTTCAGTATGATATCTGTATTGGTCATTAATGCCTTGCTTTTATTATTGCAATTGTTTTATTACATTTAAAAGTACTTTATAATAACGACATAAAATGGTAAAGCAAAAATTCTTTAAGAGCGTATCACTGCCCATATTAATAATGCTTGCGGTGGTGGTGCTTATCCGCTATACAAATGTAACGCAGCTATTAGCTAAAGAAAAAAAGGCCATAACCACGGTTGCGCCTGCCGGCCCTACCCGTGACGATAATATGGCTATGGGCAACCCCAGTAAAGCTACGGCTGATGCGAGCAACAAGGATAACTACCTGATGGTGAAGAAAGAATATGCGATGTCATATAATAATTCAAAAGGCATGGCCAACTGGGTAAGCTGGCATCTTAGTACTGCCTGGATGGGCAATGCCGATCGCTGCAATTGTTTTACTGCCGATCAGTTACCTGCCGGTTTTTTCGAGGCGCGCAGTACAAATTATTTAAGCACAGGCTTTGATCGTGGGCATCTATGCCCCTCTGCCGACCGTAGCGGTACTGCCGGGGAGAACGCGGCTACATTTTTAATGACCAATATGTCGGCGCAGGCGCCAATACTTAATGAGCAAATATGGGAACACCTCGAGGCCTATTGCAGGAAGCTTGTTACACAGGGCAACGAGCTATACATCATAGCAGGTTCTCATGGTACCGGTGGCATTGGTAAAAAAGGCTATGCGGATAGCATTGCCGATGGCAGGATAGTTGTACCCGCTTATTTCTGGAAAGTAATAGTGGTGCTGCCTGTTGGCGATAAGGACATAAAAAGGATAACAAAAAACACTCGTGTAATAGCCGTAGACATGCCCAACAAACAAAGCGTGAATGAATATGACTGGGCGCATTACCGCACTACTGTTGATCTGCTTGAGGCTGAAACGGGTTATGATTTCTTGTCCGAAGTCCCTGTAAGTATCCAGAAGGTGATAGAAGCTAATAAAGATAACGCTCCTTTCAACTAAACTATGTTTCTACCGATGTAGTGTGCAGGGTAAAGCAATTGCCCTCAACAGTGAAGCATGCAATATAAATATGCACCTGTATCTCACCGGCGCGCAATACTGATATTTCTTTAAAGCTGGCCCGGAGGTATGCATAGAGTGCCTTGTATTGCTGCGCCAGTTCTGCAGCATAATCATCCGTAGGGTCCAGGGCCTTAATTGTTTTATTAAAGAAAGTATCCGCTTCTTGCTCAGCAATGTCTGCTACTGCTGTGCCGCTTGCCGCACTTATTTTTTGCAACAAACCTGTTTTATCAAGCACACCATACTCCTGCACATCTATCTCGTAGTCCGACTCGCTGATATACAGCATGCCTTCCGTAAGTTTTAGCAGCTCCGCTTTTATTGCTTCCGTATCCATTTGTTGTGTTTAGGCTCTGTACAATACGTCTATATATTCATCCAACTTCTTTTCCATTACCGATTTTGCGAACGGGCATAGAGGTATTATTTTCAAATGCTCAGCCCTTGCCCATGTTACCAGTTCATCAAGCATTTTTTTGCCTATGCCCTGGCCTTTTAATTGTTCATCCACTTCAGTGTGCGCAATGATTATTTTATCATCGCCCGGCCTGGAGTAGGTCATTTGTGCAAGGTATGCCTCGCCTTCTTTTATATAAAATCGGCCCTTGCTTCCGCTATCCTCGTGTTTTATTGCTGTCATGTTTTTCTGTGTACTTTCCAGCAATGTTACCTAAAATAAAGGGAAGCTCACATGCTTTTTCGTAAACAAAAGCAGTAACACATTGTAAATTATTAACACGATAATGCAGGTGTTTTAACGGGTATTTTTTGATTCGCCATTTTTCTATCTTTCTGCCATTAAATTCACAACCGTTATAAATATTTTTTTATGAAAAAAAATCAGTTTGTTTTATTAGCTGCTATTCTATGCTTTATATTGTCGTGTGGCTCGGCAGAGCACCGGGACGGCACCGCTGCTGCACCGGCTGATACAAGCGGTGGTGTTGGCGGCGAAGTTGGTGGGACAGATAGCTTCTGTACCTACATACCCAAGGACTCCGCCAATAAGATGATAAATAGTTACCTCGGCAGCATCCACTACCCCGGCAACGATTCCGACCTCCGTTCCCTCATAATTGACATAAAGCAACTATCTGAGTATTTGAAATCAACAGGTTCGGCCGGTAGTAAGCCTGCCAAGATAAAACTCATGTTTGCGCATAGCCTTAATTATATCAACAATGGCGGACTCAACCAGAATTGTGGCTATCAAAGTGGAGATTTAACCTTGGTTGTAGCGCTTTATGACAGCGCCGGTAACTATATTTACAATGGAGGTAATAAGGTTATGGATCATTTGCAACCATGTCCAAGTTCTTGCCCTTCGTCTGGAACTGCTGCTAGCAATACTCTTCAGTAATAATTCCATGGTTTCGTATAATGAGTAATGACACAGAATTATATATTGATCTTGCAATTGTTGCTACTTCATTTATAAGTGGTGTCTGTCGATTCAAAAGATTAGACACTGCCGGTAAATTGTTGTTGCTATTGCTCGCCGCAATGTTTTTTGATGAGGTTGTCGCTCATATTTATGCATTAAAGTATCACAATAACATCAGGGTCTATAATATCTACAGTATTATAGAATTCGCAATAATGGCTTTGTATTTTAATTACAGCGTAGATGCTTTCCGAAAAAAAGGCGTAGGGTATTATATACTTGTTGCTGGTTTGATTTTCGCTATCGTTAATTATAGTTTTATACAGCCTATTAATACATTTAATTCCTTCTATTTGTTTTTTGAAGGATTTACAGTAGTGACTTTGGCATTAATTGCGTTCTATAGAATGCTGATGTACAATGAGGATTTAAAATTGTATACGTATCACCATTTTTGGTTTACGGCTATTTTCTTGTTTTTCTGGAGTATTACTTTTTTGAGTTGGGGTATGTTCCCTATGTTTAAGAACAAGGAGATTATCAAACAAATGATATTATTTATTTGGGTAGCTAATGTCATTAGCTATGGTGCAGTAGGGTTAATTTTTTTACTGTATCCCAAAATGAAAACTGCCAATGAATGAAAGTAATATAATGCCTGTTTTTATTGCCGGCACTTTGTTGTTAACAGTGTTTGCTTTTTTTCTTATCATATTTCTCCTGGTACAGAAACAAAAGCAAAACAAGTTCCGCCTCGAAAGGCAGCGTGTTGAATTTGAAAACGCCAACGAACTATTGCGCACCCGGCTCGAGGTGCAGGAAAGCACTATTAACCAGGTGGCGATGGAACTGCACGATCATACCGTGCAGTTCCTGTCGCTGCTGAGGTTCAAAATGATAGCAGTATCCCTCTGTAAGGACACTGCACAACGGGAAGACCTGTCCGGAGAAGCAGTTGGGCTCCTCGACAAAATAATAGGTGAATTACGCAGCATGAGCCACTCGCTTAACACGGAATATATAAAGGCAACAGGGCTGATGCGCGCACTGGATATGGAGCTTGAGAATATCATTGCGGCGAAAGGGCTTAAAGGTGGTTTTACCATAAATGGCGACTATGCTCCTTTCGATCCGGAAACAGAACTTGTTATTTTCAGGATAATGCAGGAGGCCCTGCAAAATGTGATGAAACATGCTAACGCCGGGGCGGTGGAGGTGATAGTTGATAATTCGCCGGGTCGTTTCTCTTTGCAGGTTAGGGACGATGGGGTAGGCTTTGACGCAAATAGCAGTTCGCAGGAAAATGGAGTTGGTTTCATAAATATGCGCCAGCGGGCCGCTGCCATAAAATGTGATCTGAGTATAAATTCCTCAATAGGAGGAGGTACTATTTTATCATTAGTTATAAAAAACGACAATGGAAAATGATACTATTTACATAGCCCTTGCAGATGACCATGTCCTGCTGCGGGATGGCCTGAAGGGCCTCATAAATGCATTTGGCAGGTATAAGGTGATCATAGAGGCTGATAACGGGAAAGATCTCCTTGAACAGATGGCAGTGGCGGAGATATTGCCGGATATATGTGTGCTTGATGTGAGCATGCCGGTAATGAATGGTTATGAAACGCAAATAGAATTAAGGAAAAATTGGCCCTCGGTCAAAACGCTGGTTCTATCGCAATTCGATAGTGAGTTTACCATTATCAGGATGCTGAAAGAGGGTGCTAGTGGCTATTTGCTTAAAAATGCAGGCCCTAACGAATTTAATAAGGCGCTGGAATCGGTGTATAATGATGACTATTATCATCCTGAATTGTCCGGCGGTAAATTTCAGCAATATAATTATGCTATCGGAAAAGATGCTCCTGCTTTGACGAAAAACCAGGTAACCTTTCTTAGCCTCTGCTGTAGTGAACTGACCTACAAAGATATGGCCGATAAAGTGGGGGTTAGTCCGCGAACTATAGATAGCTATCGCGATAAACTCTTTGAAAAGCTCGACATTAGATCACGATCGGGTCTTGTGATGTATGCATTAAAATCCGGAATAGTGCCTTTGACCGACAAGGATGATGTGCGGATCGAAAAAGAAAGTGATGATAACGGTGACTCCTGATAACAGTTATTTTATTTCAATTACACTCTCTACTGCCTCCAGCGAGATATCCTCCCCCGCATCCACTACTGCCAGTGCCGAGTATTTCCCCTTTACCAGGTTGGCAGGCAGGTCATAAACAATATAGCGCTTCTGTGCAGGGAATACAGGGAACTCAACGGGCTCAAGCTTTGTTTTCGTACCGTCTTTCATGAACGTAAGTTCCAGGTATGATTTGCAGTGAAGCATTACTTCACCCGTGTTCCTGCATAGCAATTGGTATTGTTGTTTGTTGTCGGCTACAGGTTCCAGCTTGTAAGCTTTTATTTCTTTCTTAGTAAGGTTTGGGGGGCTTTGATATATGTGTATGCCTATACGCAGCAGGTTACGAATCATCGCCTGCGCCTGCTTTGCATTGTTGCTTTTTTGCTCTTCCACTGTTTCTACAAAAAGCATAGCCCATTTCATTTCGCTCACCGCCGATGCAGAGTCTGGTAATGACATCTTTACAGACAAAGTGGTTGATGTGCCGGGTTCCAGCTCCACAAAGTTTTTGTCCAGCGATATCCAGCGCGCGCAGGAACGGCCATGTGTGTTAGCATCGTAATACATATGGCCACCTGTGCTGTCTCGTTCCCAGTCGTTCATGTAAATTTTGAACTGCACTTTTTTATCCGAACCATTTGTAAGGTTCACGATCTGTGACTCACTCTGCCCCGAGGCAAGTGCATATTCCAGTATTGTAGGGTGTGCGCCCACGTTCTGCGCATAGCTGTATATTGAAATATTTGTTAACAATAACAGCGTGAGGAAGAATATTCTTATCCGTACCATAGTATTAGTATACAAAAGAACTATTTTTACGGCACAATACATAGTTTATATGAAATTTAACACTCTATTGATTCTGTTTGTATGCATTACGTTACGCGGCTTTTGTGCCAATAATTACATTACACTGCAGGTTAATACAGGCTTGAATTTTACCAGTGCCACCACCACAGCTCTCGAAACAACACAGACAATAAGCAATGCCTTTACGTTACATGTTTTAAATAACTCAGGTGCCGCGTCAGTATATGTACGCATATCGGCATGGAATTACCCGCCCAACTGGGTACCCATAGCAAACTATCCATTATCAACTGTCTGGGTTTCCGACACGTCACCCAACGCTACAAACATAGCCGGTACACTGATAGTTACTACGAGTGATCAGCTACTGTTCAAGCAACCTGTTCATGCCGGTAATACCGCTTATGACTTTAATTATAATCTTAAGCTTGCGGCACTGGGATATGTTGACTACGTTCCCGGCACATACAATTATACTTTTACCTTCACAATGACCGAGCCTTGAAGCGTATACTAATAGCATTACTTATTTTAACTACTGTTACAAAGGCCCGTAGTCAAACATGGAGTACCACCGGCTCAGGTACTATTACTGTGGGCACGGTATTCAGTATAACGCTTTCTAACCAGGCTGCCACGCCTACTTTTACAACGGCGGCCAACTACCAGAATGGTAAGACCACGCTCAATTATGCTACTGTTGCCATCAAATCAAATGTGGACTGGATAGTGAGTTTTAAGGCGCAGGCCAGTTTCTTTACCCCTCAAACGCAGGGTGGTTCCACTAATATGCCCGCGAGCGTTGTGGGGGTGCGCCTTAACGGTAACGTCACCTTCCTGACCTTGTCCACTACTAACCAAACCTTGAAAATGGGCAGCAACGGCCCGGCCACACTGGCAGGTAACACATTTAATATAGACATGTTCTTTAACCCGGGCTTTAACTATGTAGGCGGCATATATAATATGAGCGTGCTCTACACACTCACCCAGCAATAAGAATATATATATTTTATTGCCAAAACTTTCTGAAAGCCTTAACTTATTATATTGCAGGGTAACTATTACATTCGCATTCTAATTTTACAAGATGGTACAGACTGACTATATCCACGTTCCCTACGGCAAGGCCGTATATGGTGAAGCAGAAATTGAAGCCGTAATGAAAGTGCTTCGAACTTCTACCCAGATGGGCAAGCATGTTCGTGAAATGGAAGACCGTGTAGCGGCACTATACAACAAAAAGTATGGTGTAATGGTGAACAGTGGTTCATCTGCTCTATACCTCGCTGCCGACCTTATGAATTTTGAACCGGGCTCGGAGATCATAACGCCTGCGCTCACATTCTCTACTACAGTAGCACCGCAAGTGAAAAAAGGCTGGGTGCCCGCTTTTGTAGATGTGGAAGAAGGCACTTACAACGTAGACGCAAATAAAGTGGAGGAGATGATAACGCCTAAAACAAAGGCAATGATCATCCCCAACCTGATAGGCAACCTGCCCGACTGGAAAATGCTGCGCGAGATAGCCGATAAACATAACCTCTTTGTGCTCGAAGATTCAGCCGATACTTTGGGTGCCGAGATAGGTGGTGCATCCTCAGGCCGTTTTACCGATATGAGTACTACCAGCTTTTACGGTTCGCACATCATCAACTGTGCGGGTAACGGCGGTATGCTCTGCGTAAATACGGAAGCGTTCTACGATCGTGGCCGGTTGTTGCGCAGCTGGGGCCGCAGCTCGTCCCTGTTCGTGGAGTCTGAAAAAATTGAGAACCGCTTTAACGTGGAGATAGAAGGTATTCCTTACGATGCAAAATTTGTGTTCGAGGAACCGGGCTATAATATAGAGCCTTCGGAAATGGGCGCTGCATTTGGACTGGTACAATTGGATAACCTCGCTAACAATATAGATACCCGCACATCCAACTACGCCCGCATGCGCGAATTCTTTGCACAGTACGAGGAGTTCTTTATACTCCCCAATCAACTGCCCGACTCGCGCACAGGCTGGCTGGCGTTTGCTACCACGCTGCGTGAAAGCGCTCCCTTCATCCGTCGTGATATGCAGATATTCCTTGAGAAGAGGAACATACAAACACGTACGGTATTCACAGGTAACATTCTTCGCCAGCCCGGCTTTAAGGACCAGCCGCACAAAGCGGCTAAAGGCGGTTACCCTGAATCGGACAAAGTGATGCGCGGCGGTATGCTATTAGCTTGCCACCACGGCCTTAACGAAGCACAGATAAGCCATGTGATGGAAAGCATTACTGAATTCATGAAGAACATTTAACCACACTGAGTGATAGAGATACTGATCTTATTTTTCCTTACCCGAAATATTGGTGCCGTAGCCTTACGTAAAGGCTTGCCCGCGGGAAGATGGAAGTTGTACGTTGTGCTGGCATGGATAGGCTGCGAAATGGCAGGGCTCGTTATCTCAATGACCATTGTATCGAATCTTATAGTCAATATGATCTTCGGTCTGGCAAGCGCTTTCGGTGGTTATCTGCTGGTAAAGTATAAGCTGGACCAAATGCCTGATAAAGACAAGAAAGACGATTGGTTGGAGCAGGTAGGTAAGGATGAGAATTTACCATCCTAACAGCGTCTTCAGTTTCGCCATGCCGCTTTTGCTTACCGTAACTTTTGCGCCACATTGCAGTAATGCTATGTGGCTTTCTTTTTCATACGGCTCTATACTCAGCAATTGAGTTACAGGCACCAGGTACGACCTGTGCACTCTTACGAACTGCTGCGGGTCCAGGCTTTGCTCTACATGGCCCAGTGTACTTTTCTTTAAGTAGCTGCCTTCTTTGGTCACTATTTTTATATAATCGTCATTGGCTTCTATGTAGTGTATATCCTGCTCGGCTATTATTCTTATCTGTCCCCTGTCTTTTACCACTATGCGGTGCTGGTAGCCATCGTAAATATTGTTTTGCAGCAGTGCTTCCACTTTGGGTTGCTGGCCCGCTGCAGCTTGTGCCAGCCATTTTTGCATGGCCTTATCAAAACGCTCCCGCGTTATCGGTTTCAGCAGGTAGTCTATGGCATGGGCTTCAAATGCTTTCAGTGCGTATTCATCAAATGCAGTGGTGAAAATTACCGCCGGTGCGCTGTCTAATAGTTCCAGCATTTCAAAACCGTTGAGCTTGGGCATTTGTATGTCCAGGAAAATAAGGTCGGGCTTATTGTCCTGTATGGCTTTAAAACCTTCAAAGCCATCGCTGCATTCTGCTATCACTTCTACCTGCGGGTAGTCTTTCAGGAAGGCCCTTACCAGTTGCCTTGCCAGTGGCTCATCATCTATCAGTATCACCTTATACATGTGCCTGTGGTATTTTTATAATGGTCGTAAAATTGTTGTCGTCTTTCTGTGTTTCAAGCAGGTCGGTACGTGCAAAGAGCAGGTACATCCTGCGTTGTATGCCTTCCAGCCCGAAGCCGGTGCCCTTTGGTGGCGTGGTTTGCGGGTCGTAGGGATTTGTAATAACAATAGTGAGTACAGATTCTTTTAGTGCTATGTGTATACCTATTTCCACTTTGCCTGTTTTGCCATACAAGCCAAACTTGATAGCATTCTCCAATACAGGCTGCAGCAGGAAGGGTGGTATCATGGCATCATCGGTGTATTCCTTTTCAAAGTTCACCGCCAGCCTGTCGCCAAAGCGTACTGATTCAATAGCGAGATATGATTCAATATACAGCAACTCTTCTGCAACAGGTATCACGTCCTGCGCCTCGCGTTTTACCGAACTGCGAAGGAAATCACTCAGCCTGCCTATCATCTCCTGTGCCTTATCGGGCTGTATCATGATGAGCGCGCTTATAGAGTTAAGGCTGTTGTATAGAAAGTGTGGCTGCAACTGCTGCCTTAGTTTGAATAACTCTGCCTCGCGGAGCAATATAGCCGCGTCCGATTGCTGTTGCAGTTTCTTCTCTAATGCTGTTATCTTTTTGCGCAGCGCGGCATAGGTGGCCAGCCATGCGCAGGTGAGCCATGTAATGATAAAGCGGGCCGCTATGGTGTCTTGCAGCCAGGTTGTGTATTTTTTATCATCGGCCATCCACCAGCGCAGCGTTTCTTGCTCTACGAATACCGCCAGTATGCTGAAACCCGTAGCTATAACGAGCGCGTATAAGCTAAGGCCGATACTGGTGGGGTATACATTGATGATGAGCATGGCGCCCCAGATGCAAAGCATCAAAACTGCCGAGCTGAAAATGCCGTCTGTAAACGTAGTGCTCCAGTCCTGCCCGCAGATGAAGTGCAGTATGTAGGCATACTTGCACAAAATGAGGACGCCTATTAAAGGCAGTACCCAGCGGATATGTTTGTTGACGACCGGCAATATTGCTTTGGTTTTATAAATGCGCTTCTGCCCACACGGGTTCTACCAGCGGCTCCACTTCTTTTACAGATGAGAAAAGCTCAGCCCCATGTGTTAAAGTTACAGCTTGCAGGTCTTTAACCGCAACAAGCTTCCAGCTTATGTTGCGGCCGTGCCTGTCTGTGAAGGAGGTTTCTTCTTCGGCAGCTATTTTTCTTGCCTGTTCCAGCGCGCAGGCTTCATCGCTGGCGAATACCAGCCGCCATTGCTGTTCGTGCTGCCCTGTGTGCACCTCATCGCAGGCTATGCTGTATATCATCTGCGCTACAAATGTTTTCATTGGTATCTCGGCTATAAAAACTTTCATTGGGCTATATTTATAAACCCTCCCGCTTTACAAGGGGAGGGGTAATGTTCTAATAAGATTTGATCTCTATACTGCCGAAGGAACAATTGCCCCTGAGGGTAAGGGTTTTCTTTTCCTGTTCCGTAGTTGCTGTGCGGAAGTTGCGGTGGTCTTCCACGCTGCCGAAGGAGGGGTTTACTTCATTCTTTATATCCCAGTTCGATGGTACTATCAGCTCCACGCCGCCAAAGGATACTTTAAGGTCCAGCACTATGTTTGGTTCCGTGCTGTCGGCCTGCATCAGGTTCACCTCGCACCCGCCAAAGGTGGTGCTTATGGTACCGCCTTTAAAATCTTTGGATGTTACTATCTCCTTCCTGCCGCCAAAGGTTACGTCCACGTTCAGCACGCTGTCCGCATTGGTTACGGTATTCATATTGCGGTCCACACAATACTCTTTTTTTTTACCGGAGCGGAACACCATGGCGAGGCCAAACAGTATAATAGCCGCCGGCCATACCAGGTGCGTGGATGGTACACCGTTAATACTGAATATAGGCGTCAGGTTGGCTACACCTATCAAGCCCAGTATCCACCATGCGTGGCTGCGGAACCTTGTTTTGATACCTATGATGGCGCCTATTACTATAAGGATAACGGGCCATGTAAGGGCTATGCTAAAAGGAAAGTATCCAAGGGTGCGGAACAAAAAGAGGATACCTATCAATGCTACTATAAAACCGAAGAGCATCTTATCGCCCCTGTTATGCTGCCTCCTGTATCGCTGGCCCTCCTGATTGTAATAATCTCTGCGTGACATATTTTGTTGTTATTTTCTGTAAAAGTATAGCGGCAAATGCCCGTGTGGAAACCCAATTAGGCCAAAAAGAGCCCTTTATCGGTAAAGGAGGGGGAAATGTCGGTGAATGGGTAGGTATTAGCCGCACAATCCTGATGACTTGTTTCAGGATCATCGCGCTCGCGAGATCAACGATGTGTGACTGGATATACCCGTAAGGGTCAACGGTGAATTGAATTATTTCAACGCCTTAGGCTTCCATCCTAATTTATCAAAGGTTTTCTTCCCACTTATAAAGTAGTCTTTGATGATGCTGTGCATGTAGCTGCCTGTTTCGTTGCGGTTGGTGATGTACTTTTTATTCTGCCGCCTGCGGCTAAGCCAGAGCCCCAGCTTGCCGTAAAAATGGAAGTGCGCTTTAACTATGGTAAAGGTTTCTTTCCACTTGCCCTTAAGCAATGCCTGCAGCCCTGCAATACCATCGAGCACAAAGCGCACCGGGAAGAGCCACAAGAGCGTGCTGCCCCGTTCGTTCTTCAGCAGCAGCACCAGGCTGTTGCGGAAGTTGTAATACAGTTTCTGCGGGCTGCCATAGCTGATGACGCTGCCGCCCACATGGTACACGGTGGAGGAACCTATGTAACCTATCTTGTAGCCTGCGTTCTTAAAGCGCCAGCAAAGGTCCACCTCTTCCATATGCGCGTACAGCTCGGGGTCAAGACCGCCCATCTCATGGTACAGGTCGGCCCGCACCACGAAACAGCCGCCCGAGGCCCAGAACACCTCTATATCGTCGTTATACTGGCCCTCGTCCTTCTCCAGAGTGTTGAAGATGCGGCCGCGGCAAAAGAGGTAGCCGTATTTGTCCTTAAAGCCACCACCTGCACCGGCGTACTCAAAGTATTCCTTCTCGCGCCAGTAGCGTATTTTGGGAGCACAGGCGGCCAGCATATCATCGGCCTCCATAGCATCGTGCAGTGGCTTGAACCAGCCCTCGGTCACCTCAAAATCGGCACTTAGGAGTATGTAGTACTTGGCCCGCACCTGTTTCAGCCCCTCGGCATAGCCGTAGGCAAAACCATGGTTCACAGGTATCTGCACTGTTTTCACAGTGGGGTAGTTGTCCAGTATATATTGGTGGGTATCGTCGGTCGATGCATTGTCAACCACTACTACATCATAGCCGGTGGCGGCCTGCGAGACGATAAGGGGTAAAAACTGCTCATGCCACTTTTTGCCGTTATAGCTCAAAATGACAACGGCGGTATCTTGCAGGCAATTGATCATTGCTGAAGGTAAGCCAAATGATTATTTATACTTTGGCTCGTAAAGGGTATTGTCGGGCACTTTTACATCATCATTCTTCTGGAACTTGTGCTCCCAAAGGTTGTAGCAGCCGGCCCATGCAAAGATGAAGAAGCCGAAGAAGCCCAAAAGGAATAAATAACGTGACTTGGTCGGCTTGCTATATTCCAGGTCAGCCGGGTTGTCTATTTCCTTAATATCCTGCTCGTGATGTTGATTGTCCATATGGGTAAATTACCGTTCGCAAAAATAATAGTTATTCAGTCAAAATCATAATATTTTTACCTTGGTTTTCGTTTCTGCTACATATGCGTCAATATATTAACTGGAAGAGCTATTTGATTGTGGTTGCCCTGGCGATAGTTACAGCTACGCTTTATTACACCAACAGGCTGGCGCAGAAACTATCCGTGGAGGAAAAAAAGAGGGCAGAGCTATTGGTGGAGGCTATTAAGGCAAACTCTAATATGCAGAACGGGCAGATAAATGAATTTGCCTTTACCGTAGTAACGGAAAATAAAACCACCCCCCTTATCATTACCGATGAACTGGGCAATATAAACGGCACGAATAACATAGACACTGCCAAGTCTAAGAACGGGCAGCAGCTATTGAAGGAAACGCTATCCCAATTTAAAGATGAACACCCACCTATAGTATCAGAATTCGGGCAGAGCAAAAGCTACATATACTACGGCGACTCGTACCTGCTAAGGCAGCTTAAGTACTTCCCCTATGTGCAGCTATCCATCATATTCCTGTTCCTTATCGTAGTGCTTATAGCACTGAGCATAGCGCACCGTTCCATACAAAACCAGGTATGGGTGGGGCTGTCAAAGGAAACCGCACACCAGTTGGGTACACCGCTTAGCTCGATAGAAGCATGGATGGAGCTGCTTAAAGAGCATGAGCTGAACAATGATGCCGTGACCGAAATGAGCAAAGACCTGGACAGGCTGAAACTTGTGGCAGACCGCTTTAGCAAGGTGGGCAGCGCACCACAACTGGAAGAAGAGAACCTGGTGACACGCCTGCAGAATATGGTGGACTATATGCAAAAAAGGTCGCCGCAAAAGGTATCCATATCGCTGCACGTAACCAAGAAAGAGGTGCCTGTGAATATAAGCGGCCCGCTCTTTGACTGGGTAATAGAGAACCTGATACGCAATGCGCTGGATGCCATGGCCGGCAAGGGCGTGATAGAGGTACGGGTTACCGACCAGCCCCACCACGTATATATAGACATAAGCGACACCGGCAAAGGCATACCTAAACACCAGGTGAAAAAAATATTCAACCCCGGGTATACCACCAAAAAGAGGGGATGGGGCCTTGGGCTTTCACTTTCCAAACGTATTATAGAGAAATACCATCATGGTTCATTGTTTGTAAAGCACTCGGAAATTGATAAGGGAACTACCTTCCGGATCATTTTGAGGAGGTAATTGACCACTCCCGCCCTCAACGAAGGAGAGGAGATATTATTCATCTTCTATTCTTTGCCGTGCTGAAATTTCCTTTATATTTGCACTCCTCAATGCGGCGATGGCGAAATTGGTAGACGCACTACTTTGAGGTGGTAGCGCCTGTAACGGGCATGGGAGTTCGAATCTCCTTTGCCGCACGAAAAGCGAAGTCATTTTGACTTCGCTTTTTACTTTTCTTTAGCTCGCCTTATTTATTTAATACCTGTCTTTATAGTAAAGCAATGCACTTGCATATTCTTTTTTAGGATAAGTAGTGGACATTGCATGCTCAATTGTTATACTATAAAGCGAGAAGATTTGCCGGAAGCTATAATTCATCTGCAATACCCCCTGACCGGAATGGACAAAGACGCCGTTAACGCAGTATATACCGCAACTGACAACACGGCCATCTTTGAGCAGCTATTCAGGGATAGCTTTGAGCGCCTGCATTCTTACGCCTGCACCATAGTAAAAGATGAGGCCGCAGCAGAAGAAATAGTGCAGCAAGTGTTTTACAAGCTGTGGGAATCAAGAAGTAAAGTGGAATTAGGGGCAGATACTACGGCCTATCTATATAAGGCGGTTTATAGCCAAAGCCTTAATTTTTTAAAGCACAATAAAGTAAAGAAAACTTATAAGGCGCATTTTTTTGCCACCAATAAAGAAGCAGATGAAAACGCCGACCCGGCTGCACTGAAGGAGCTACAGGAAAAAATTGATATAGCGCTGAACGAATTGCCAACGCAATGCCGCGCCGTTTTCCAGATGTGCAAGTTCGAGGAGCTGAAGTACAAGGACATTGCCGATAAATTGGGGATATCAGTAAAGACGGTGGAGAACCAGGTGTGTAAGGCACTGCGCCTGCTGAGAAAAAAACTTGCCGACTACCTGCCGGTAATATGTATGCTGTTCATAAACATGAAAAAATAGATGCCGTGAGAAAGACCAAACTAAATATCACAGACGCACTGCTGGTGAAGTACCTGCAAGGTACACTGCAGGAAAATGAGATGAACGGTGTTGCGTATGCAATAAGCGCGAGCAGTGATGTGAGGAAGCAATATGAACAACTGCGGATGATATGGAACGAATGCGGCAGGATAGGGATAAAGAGTACCGCAAATGTAGATGATGCCTGGCAGCGTTTTCAGCACGGGCTCGGAGCAAGACAAAATAGTAAGAATACATTTTCATTACAGGCGTACAATAAATGGTTAAGGGTAGCGGCTGTATTATTAATGCTGGCAGGGCTCGCGGGTGGCAGATATTACCTCTTAAGCACGCGCAATGATCAACTTGCGGTGCAGCAATACACAAATGCCTCCGCGATACCCAAAGCTACACCGGCTGCTTATGTAGCATCAACAAACAACAAGGCAAACCTGCCTGAAAAGGAAACAAGGGCGAGAAAACAGGCAAACGCTCTTGCTGTAAAGAGTGATAAAGGAAACGGGAACGAAAAAATCAAGGACGAGAACAAAGGGAACAAGGCTATAGTATGCAACAGTACCAGTAGCTCTATGGAGATATGTATCATCCAGAAGCTTAAATGCCCTGACGGTCAGTCATCGATTGTATCTACCTGCAGCAAGCTACAGCCCGATGAAGCGAATAGGTTGATATACGAAAATTTTGATAAAAATGCCGGGAGTTGCAAAGCGATAGTAGATGAGATAACGATAAAAAAAGTAGCTACGGGTGAAACGATGGTGTTTAACGCAGACTCAAAGCCTGTCACAGCCCCCGAGCTATTCAGTTATATTTCAGGACAGAAAAAAGGAGATATCCTGGCGGGCGAATTTGAATCAGACTGCCTTGCATTCAACGGCAGATCGGGCGACTTTGTTTTGCAGCAATGCCCACCCGGCAATAATGACAATTGTGATTAAGTAAAATTTCCTAAAACATAAAAAACACGATCATGAAAAAAGCAATCATCATGCTTATGGGCATTGCCATGGGCGCAACTGCGGCAAACGCGCAGAACGTAGCAAACAATAACATTCAAAAACAAACGTCTCAGAGCGGGAAGCTTGTGTTCGAAAAGGACACTTATGACTTCGGCGAAGTGACCGAGGGGCCTGCAGCGCAGTATGACTTTGTATTTAGCAACACAGGAAAGGCACCGGTAATAATATCCAAGGTCGTTGCCAGCTGTGGCTGTACTACGCCAACATGGCCCAGCAAACCTGTGTCGCCGGGTACAAAAGATAAAATACATGTCTCATATAACACACAAGGCAGGCCCGGCCCATTTGTAAAGGACGTAACCGTCTTTTCCGATGCGGAACAGGCAACCATGGTGGTACATATTAAAGGTACAGTGAAGACTAAGCCTGCAGGTATAGCAGCCTCTGTGCCTCCATCATCGGCCACATTGGTAAAATAGAACATAGGCAAAGCATAGCCACAACACCTGTCCGACGCCGCAAGCAAGAGAGACAAATAAACTTATGTTTGTTTGTCTCTTTCTTTTTAGCTCGGAATACTAAGAATTTTTTACTTTCGTTCTAAGTAAAAAAATAACCTAAACCTGTGCAGCCGAAAAATAACTTAAAAGCGGGGGCCTACATTTCTTTCGCGGTATTTATTGTGATGCTGTGTGGCGCTATATATTATTATAAGCAGCGTATACTTTTTGCAGATGCTTCCCATATTGCTTTCTCAGCTATTAATGAGCAAAAGCTACAGATACAGCAATACCGCTTTGGCTCCTTCATTACACAAATGGTGCCGGTTATTGGCTCAAAAATTGGATTATCTATCAAGGCAATAATGATAGCCTACTCCGCCAGTTTTAATATATTCTACCTTTTTGTGGCTGCAGTTTTATTGTTCGGCTTCAGGTCTTACAGGTTGTTGGTATTGTATGCGCTGTATTGGGTACTTGTGACCACTCACACATTCTTTTGGCCAAACAATGAAGTACACCAGGGGATAGCCTACATGTTCCTGTTCTTTCCTGCGCTTATTGCGGCAGGTGAAAAGAAATGGCATTTCTCCATCCCGGTGATCCTGCTTTTGGTTTTGGGTACTACGGCATTATTCTGCCATCCCTTGGTGCTGCCGCCATTTATCTTCCTGTGGGTTTACCTTATTGCAGAGAAACAGAACTGGCACTATGACAGGAGGCAAACCATTACACTTAGCATTGTTGCCCTGGCGATAGTTATGGCCAAGGTTTACGTGAGTAAAACATACGCCGGCTATGACAGCAACCTGCTTAAGGGCGTAAAAGATCTGCATGCAGCAGATATTGTGAAGGCTTTTTCATCGCCGTTTGCCAATGAGATATACCGGCATGTACCTGTAAACTATTGGATCCTGCCTGTTGTTTCAGTGATAGGCATACTTACCTTGCTTTTTAAAAAGAAGTTTTTTCTTGCCACATGGACATTAGGATGTACTGTAGTCTATTTCATTCTTCTTTGCCTCACCTTTGCCGGCTATATGGAATTCATTAGTGAAAGCGAAATGATGGCGGGTATTATTATAGCCACTGCTCCTTTTGTTTTTGTAACGCTTACTTCTATCAGAAAGGAACTTGCGCTTGCGGTATTATTGTTCATCTTTATTTCAAGATACTTGAAATTTTCAGCAGCCAGTGGGCATTTCAGCGCCCGTGTAGACTGCATTTCGGACATGACGGCAAGAATGAAAAGCAAGGGGCTCACTAAAGTGGTTCTGGTGAGGAACACTCCGACAGAATGGAAATGGATGATGGACTGGGGCACCGCCACGGAATCAATGATGCAATCGGCCATGATATGGGACAAGCCCGTACGGCAGTTTGTAATTATGCCACCGGAGGAGCTTGAAAGTCGATTGCCTAAAAGTAACACCGGGGCGATAGCGTGTTATAAGACCATACCTGTGGGGGAGCTAAACCAGCATTACTTCCCGTTTGATACCACAGAACCTTACGCTGTCATACCCTACGAGGAATTTATGAAATAATTGATCTGCGCAGCGCGACATAAATTAAGAGGGCCCGGCATATCCTGCCGGGCCCTCTCAATTATAGATATGTTTTAAAGGCCCCAACTAAACATTTTCTGCTCACGGTTGGCAAGCGTGGTGGCTAACACCTGGTCTGTAAAAGGAGTACAGGTGGCTTGTGTTTTAAAGTTGAGCGATTGCAGGAACACACCATAATCCACTTTTAAGTCAAGTATTTTTGCTTCGTACTGAACCATCGAGAATGACAGGTTGGGCATGTTCACTTTCCTTATAAGGTTATTAGTGCCTACCTGGTAGCTGAAGGGGACATTGAGCGCGCCGTTTTGCGCAGCAGTAGTGTCAGCCTTGCCCTGTATATTCATGAATATATATCCCTGCCCCTCGCCAAACCACATGCTGGGGGTTTGGGCCGATAGCGGGTTGCCACTGGCGTATTGTGTCGGGTCGCTGGAATTTGTGGTAGCGTCCACACCTATCGAGAAGGAGATAGACCTGTAATCGCCTACCGGCACACTGTCAACAAGGTATTCCTCATTGCCTATGCTGGCGAGTGTAAACTTATTGTAAGACTGCCAGTCGGTGCCATCTGCACCATGCAGTGTGATCTGCGATATGTAAAAACGTGCAACGCTAAGCGAGTAACGCCTGCCTGAGTCATCATAAGCCATAGTGCCATTGGTAACGTGGGTATCGTTAATATAGGAGTGCAGGTGAAATATAAGAGCTGCCCTCTTAGTAGGAACAAATGTTGACTTTTTCTTGCAGGAGCTGAAAACGATGAGCAGGGTGGCAAAAAAAATGAATGCGTGTAATACTTTGTTCATGAGCAATTTATTTATTGACATTGTGCATATGCCGGTTGTAAAAGTATGGTGCAGGATAGCTATAAAGATAATTTAATAGTATAAAATGTGGTAAAAACAGGTATAAATGCGGTGAATTTTAGTGTTTCTTTAAGAGAAATGGGGCCGGGACCTGTGCCTTGTAATAAAATGGGCCGTTTGCACAGATAATAATATGGCCTGTATTATCTTGTTGCGATATTAGCATTATAAATATTAAATCACATTAAGTATCTTAGTGGCATATGAAAGCAAAACTCTCTTTAGCCGTTCTATTGGTAGCATGTACTACCTTGCTTTTTACGGCATGCAGGAAAAATAAGATAACAGGCGGCGCCTATGGCGGAAATGCCACACTACATGTTGCGGCACAGCACCAGGCACGCGACATAGACAGCTGCTGGATATACATAAAATACAACGCAACAGAAGCGCCTAAGTTACGGGCGTATGATGACTCGGCGCTAGCGGCAGTGAAAGGCGTGGGCAGACCATTGGTCATGTTCAATAACCTCACTTCAGGGAACTACTATTTGTATGCGGAGGGTTATGACCCTGTGTACCAGCAGCCCGCTACCGGCGGTATGGCTTACACAATAGACCAGGAGAAAGAATATTATATCAATCTGCCGATGTCGGTACACAGATAAGAACAAAATACCTGAAATGAAAAAGCCGTCCCGCGATAGCGCGGGACGGCTTTTTTATTAAATGGTTTCTACATTTTTGCAAGCTTGCCTTTTAGAAAGTCTATCACCTTAACCTCGGTAGCATTCACATTGTGCAGGTCGGCCAGGTATACTGATACCCAGTCGGTAACATGGATGAAGTAGAATATCTTTTCCCAGTAGCTTTTACCTTTTGAGTACAGCTCTGTAATGTTGGGTGTGCATTTCCTGATGATGCTTTTGTTGATGTTGATGCGGGTTTGCACACGTTCATAATCATCCTCATTGCGAAGTATCAGCACCGCTTTCTTAGCGTCTTTGTCGCGCCAGCCCACCAGTTCGTTATGGTTCATCTCCGGCACCACGCCGTGCATTGCAAGCATTTTGCTGTTCTCATTTATCTGCTGTTGTATGCGTATGGTAAGGCCTTCGTAGTCGGAGGCGGCGTAGATAATGGGTAATTTTCCGTGCAGCTTTTTGGCTATGGCTTTGGCTTTCTTTTGAATTGGCAGCTCTTCATCTTTCAGCAGTTTTATAGATGCCTTAATGTTGCGCTTAAAGTCATGGTGTATGAACCCAAAGTGTGCCAGTGTGAACAACACCTGTATCATAGAATACCCGATGCAGGAGCGTGGAGGCATGCCGGCAGGCAGCAGGATACAATCGAGCTTTTTCTTTTTCGCCAGCTCAGCTATTTTTCCACCCGATGTGATGCAAACTATTGTTGCTTTTGCCTTAATGGCTTGCTGCATTGCAGCTATTGTTTCCTCTGTGTTGCCTGAGTAAGATGAGATGATAACAAGGGAGCGCCTGCCAACGAACGCGGGCAGGAAATAATCTTTATTTACCGTAAAAGGCACCTTCATCTTATCAAACACGTAGTTCTGCACTATAGAACCTCCAATGCCACTACCCCCCAGGCCGGTCAAGATTACATTACTGAAATCTTTTCCCGCTGAAAGGAAACGGTAACTTTGTCCTATTATCAAGGCTTCGTGTAACTGGGCCGGGAAGTCTAAAATTAATTGCTTCATTATAATATCCATTTCAATGGCCAAACATAACGAAACTGGCAGGAAAGGCGAGCAAATAGCGGAAGTTTTTTTGGTGGAAAAGGGTTATAAGATCTTGTCACGCAACCGGCGCTTTGGCCGTATGGAGGTAGATATAATTGCCGAAAAAGACAATGTATTGGTTTTCGCCGAGGTGAAAACAAGGAACAGTCTTGATTTTGGCTACCCCGAGGAGGCTGTAAACGCTAAAAAGCAGAATTTCCTGAGAGCGGCGGCCGGCTCCTACCTTGAGAGCCATACCGACTTTACCTATGTACGCTTTGATACCATCAGCGTTTTGCTTGATAAAGGAAGCATAAAGGAAATACTACATTTTGAGGACGCATTTTATTAGCTAATAATAATATACGTATATGTATTGACTGACATTAAAAAAATGTTATTTTTACTCTAATTAAACAAATCAGCTTTATGAAAAAACTCCTTTACGCCTTTTTTTGCATTGGCTTGCTGTTAGCGGGAAAAACAAATGCCCAGTGCCTGACAGGCAGGTATATTGATACGACCACCTTCCCGAATATTACTAAAACTACCGTAACGTATTCCACACCCTACAATTTGAAGATGGATATCTTTCAACCTACGGGCGATGTTGAAACAAAAAGGCCGCTTATTATCCTGGCACACGGTGGTGCCTTTTACTCAGGTAATAAATCGAATGACATAACGATCACCAGGTTATGTAGTCTTTTTTGCAAAAGAGGTTATGTTACCGCGTCAATAGACTATAGGCTAACATCTCCGTTAAACATGGCTGACTCAGCATTAGCTATTACTGAAGTGATACAAGCACTAAGCGATGGCAAGGCTGCCGTAAGATATTTTCTGCTGGACAATATGGGGCCCAACCTTTACAGGATAGATACTAACAGGATATTTGCCGGTGGTAACTCAGCAGGTGCCGTGTTGTTCATGCACCTGGGTTATATACAGGACAGCACGGAATGTCCTAATTACATACAGAATGCCATGACCGCCAATGGTGGTTTTGAGGGTAACAGCGGCAACCCTATACCCGGCTACAAAACCCATATACGCGCTGTAATAAACCTGGCTGGTGGATTGAACACGACCTCCTTCGTGAGCATGCACGATACCGGCTCGGTAAATGCACAAGGCGACCTGGACAGCACTGTGCCATACACTTGTTTCCATGCGTTGAATAATGTTTGCCCTGTTACATTGTGCGGTCTTGGTGCATTAGAAAGCGTTTATGCGGCTAAGCAGGTATACCATTCAAGTATAGTTTTCCCCGGAGAGGGTCACGTTCCGTGGTCCTCCAACGTTGGCATGTTCAACACTGTTGACTCGCTTATTACAAGGTTCCTTTCGGATGGATACGTATGCGACATGTTATCAGTGCCGGGTGTAAAACGCAGTACAGCTGAGCTTACGCTGTTCCCGAACCCGGTGAGGGATGTCGTTAATTTTAAATCTTCTGAGGCAATAAGCAGCCTGCGCATTTATGATGCTACAGGAAGGCTGGTGCAGGAATACATCCCCGGCAGCAATGCATTTAACTACCAGGTAAATACTGCAAATATGCGTGCGGGCATTTATTTTGTGCGCGCAAAATTTGTTCACGACGAGGAGTACGCCCCGGTTGTAAAACAGATAGTAATTCAATAATTGATATAATTAAGAAAATCCCCCCGGCTGAACCGGGGGGATTTTTTACGCTTAAACGATACTAAAATGACATTAAAAGAATCTTTTGACCAGGCAGTTATAAACAGTAAAACAATTACTGAAAAGCCGGATAACGAAACCTTGCTACGCTTATATAGTTTGTACAAGCAGGCTACGGAAGGTAATGCACCTGCAGAGGGCCCATCCAACCCTTTTGATATTGTGGGCAGGGCCAAGCATGAGGCATGGGGGGCCTTAAGCGGCACCGGCGCTGATGATGCAATGCAGCAATATATAGACCTTGTAGCAAAGCTGTTGGGAAAATAGGGATGTGTTACTTAACCTTGTTTATCTTCCCTGATGGCAAGTCCGTTATTCAATGAGTTGCTTATGTATTGAAGCAACTCCTCGGAGGCGCCGCTTTCTTTGGCCATGCTAAGCAATGATATTTCACCGTTCCTGTTTGCCTCGCGCCAGGCGAGGCTACGCGTGGTTTTGGAAAGGGCATCAAAGCTCTCATTTTTGTTTTCGCGGATGGCATCGAACAAGCAGGCGGCTTCCGATTGTGAAATATAAATGTCATCATAGCGCGCAATAGAAACGATAAAATTCTGCTCGTTGAGGTAGAAATATTCTTTAAGGTTTACGTCCGTATTCCCGGCTTGTATGTCCCATCCCAACTGCAGGTACATGCTGTATACATTAAATGGTACCGGCCCGTTCTTCATGGCTACATAAGTGTCCTCCAGTATCAGGCAGTCGAAGCGGGAGAGATGCTTCAGGTCGGCCGTATATAATATTGCAAATAGCCGGAACGGATCTGCCTTGCCCCCGAGGCTATTTAATATGAAGAGCACTACATTTACCGCTTTCTTAGTATCAAATCTCAATGCCATAAATTTTCATGCAGCATCAGCACACACCGTTTTAAATTTAAAAGGGTATGAGACCCCTAAACTTTCTGCAATGCCAAACTTAGGACATAGTTTGCCTCAAAATATCGTGTTTACACAGGCTTAACAATCTCATAATACGTGCATAACAATCAAGCCCTGCTTTCAGGCAGGGCTTGATAAAAGATATTGATCGGAGGTATTAGTGTGCGGTTTTCAGCTTATCCTTGAACACCTTCTGAAACTTATCAAGCTTTGGCTTTACCACGAAGGTGCAGTAAGGTTGTGAGCCATTAAGGTTATAATAGTCCTGGTGGTAATCCTCAGCTTTGTAAAATACAGTGAAGGGTTCTAACGTAGTCACTACCGGGGCGTTATAAGCTTTTTCTTCGTTAAGCTTCTTTTTGTATTCTTCTCCTTTCTTCCTTTGCTCATCGTTATGATAAAATATGGCCGAGCGGTACTGTGTGCCCACATCATTGCCTTGCCTGTTAAGCTGGGTAGGATCGTGAGTGGTCCAGAAGGCAGCAAGCAGCTCGTCGTAGCTTATTACTGCGGGGTCGTAATATATATTACATACCTCGGCATGGCCGGTAGTGCCGGTGCATACATCTTTGTATGTGGGGTTTTTAACATGCCCGCCCGCATAGCCCGATTCTACCTTTTCCACGCCCTTAAGTTGCTGGAACTGTGCCTCTGTGCACCAGAAGCAGCCCGCGCCAAAAGTTGCGGTATCTAATTTATGCGATGTTTCTGTTGATGGTGTAGTGCTCATTTTTTTAAATGTTTTTGATTGCGGGTAATGATCGTCCTGGGCGCAGGCTGTAAGCTGCATGCCGAAGAGCGAGAGCAGTAGCGAAGTTTTGAGTGCTTTGAACATTTTATCAAATTTACTATTACTTACGCAGGTAGAACATTTTAAGATTTCTATGGCGCCATAGACAGGCCGTTTTAACATCATTTTAGAAAATATATAGGTGCATCGCAAAAAACTTTTGGAAAAACCCCCTACTAATCTAATTTTGTCCCCGGAGAGATGGCAGAGCGGTCGAATGCGGCGGTCTTGAAAACCGTTGACTGTAAAAGGTTCGGGGGTTCGAATCCCTCTCTCTCCGCAGAAACGCATAAAGTCCTGTAAATCAATAATTTACAGGGCTTTTTCTTTAGGTTTGTTTCCTATTAAACCTTGCTTAAGAACTTTAACGTCTACCTGCAGCTAACTCAATGAATTTGTTCATCACTCTTGGCAGGTTTACAATTCTACAACGGCTTCATGCGACGGAACTAGGTACGATAAGTGTTGTCCCTTCAGATGCGAGCATACGCTGACATGTTTTACCGGATAGTAGCATCGAATGACCTGGAGCGATAGCTGGTTGTTATTGGCGAGATATTGGTAATTACGTAATAATATACAACCATGTTGTTATATAGTTGTGATTATTAGCTGGTAACAAGTCCCTACCGAGTATTATATGAATGGCGAAACTTATCCACATATCCTTGTATTTTAAAAAAACTTATTTTAAATTCGTTTTATTGTAGCTATACCACTATTGATATGAGATTGTATCACTGCTATCTTTTATTAGTCATCTTACTAACCACATCGTCTATTGCTAGTGGACAGGAGGAGGCAAGCAACATACAACAAGGCAAGCGGTATCTCGACATTAACCTTCATGCACTAGATAAGTATTCGACCAGGCTTAAACATCAGCAAGAGCATTTACTCAAAAAACTAAAAAGAAAAGAGCAGCGCTTTGCAAACAGACTGCAGTGCAAGGATTCTACTGCCTTTACCAGCTATAAGGAACAACCGATTACTTATGACTCGATAAGAAAACTTCTCCATCCGGACAGCGTAGCACTTGCAAGTAAATCGCGACGCAGGAGTAATGACGCAATTGACAGTCTAAAAGGTGTACAATCGTTTTTGCAAAGTAAATTATCATCACTTAGCGGTAAATCGTCCGAGCTGCAGGGGTACGACTCTAGATTGGCTATATTAAACGACGAACTGAATTATAGGACGTACATAAACGATCTCATAAGCCAGCGTACCAGTAACCTTAAGAATCTTGGCGGTATTGCAAAGGGCAAAAATATTCCTGTTCTCAAAGGGATACAAAAGCAAGTATTTTACGGCAAAGCCAAAATGAATGCGTATAAGGAAATGGCAGATGAGCCATCGGAGGCAGAAGATAAGGCCCTTGAATACCTGCAAGGAAGACAGGGGTTTGATAAGTACATGGATAATGCGCGTGGTGGAGATGGGAATGACATGGGCTCATTATCTCCCGATGCTACAAGCGGCGAAATCGAAAAAATGGGGTTTCAGACAAAACAACAAATGCAAGCCACCATTACGCAAAAAATGGGTAAAGACCTTGGTGGTTTCAGCAAACAGATGAACAAAGGCGTAAAAACATTCCAGGAAAACGTGAGCAATGTAAGTAAAACCAAGCAAGGCCTTAAAGGCATTAGAAATATAGATAAGCCGTCTTTTAAAATCAACCCGATGCGTGGCAAACCTTTCCGGAAACGAATTGAGAAGCAGTATAACTGGCAAACTACAAGAGCGACGCTTAATGGAAAGCCTGCAACGATTGAGATATCTGCAATGGCGGGGTTTAGACAAACACCCAAATTAAGCTACGGCATAGGCATTTCTACAACTATTGGTCTTGGCCAAAGTTGGAGCAATATTCATTTTACTTGGCAGGGCCTTGGCCTGCGAAGTTATGCTGCATGGCAGTGGCAATATGGTATTGGTGCATATGCAGGATATGAACGCATCTACAAACAGGCGGCTTTTACTGGTGCTTCCGAAAAGACCGGAGATTTCGTTCCAACTAATCACAACGCAAGTAAGTGGAGTGAGAGTGTTTTACTAGGCGTAACAAAAACATACAATATAAATACTAAATGGAACGGTGCCATACAGGTGCTTTATGATATATGGTGGCAACAAAAAGGCTTAAGAAGCCCTATTGTCCTGCGATTTACAACACAAACAAAATAAAACCAGCAATATGAAAAGTATTTTTTTCCTGATCTTATCGGCCATAAGTATAAACTATGCTTATGCACAAGACCCTGTTCCCGTAAATTCAAAAGATGTACCCATAAGCTCAATGCCAAATGCTTCATCCGGCGGGGACAATTATAATGTTGATCTGTACACGGGTGTTGTAAATATCCAGGTCCCAATTTACAACTATACAGTCGATGGCTTAGATTTAGGAGTTTCTTTATCGTATTCCGGTAGTGGGGTAAAAGTAGATCAAACGGCCTCTAATGTTGGTTTAGGGTGGGGGTTGAATTATGGCGGCTACATAGAGCGAGCCCAGGTAAATGGAGTAGAAGATGAAGTAACAACAGACAATTTCTCCCCTTATCGTAAACGAACGGGATATTGGGTAACTGATAATGAGCATTGGGAGTACAGTGGACATGACGTAGACCTCGGTCCTGATGTATTTCTCGCTGTATTTGGTGGTCGCACATTAAAATTTGCCGTTTCAAATGGCGTTGTTCAAACAATGCCGCGAAGCGATATTAAACTTGATATTACATATGACAATGTGCTTTCCACATGGCCACTGCCTCAAACTATAGGCTATTTCACCAATAATGTTATTGGTTTTATAATCACAGACGAGCACAACAACGTTTTTGAATTTGAACTTGGTGATAAGCAGGAAAAATTGCTGCCCATTCCATACACTGCGTTCCAACGCTGGGTGCTAAAGAAAATAACAACTTATTCCGGACAAGAAATTAACTATGAATATACAACGAGCAACGTTAAATACCCACAATACAAACTTGAAACAATAGCAGAAATTGCTGTGGATAATACGGTGAATCCTCTTCCTAATAATGATTGGCATCCATCCGCTCCGGCAGCTATTGGCATACAAAAGACCTTTGAATATACAGGTTCTGTGAGCACGATCAGTAAGATCACTTATCCTAACGGTGTGGTCGTAACTTTTAACAGGTATCCCAATACCGACCGCGCAGACATTCCGAGCGGAGATGCAAATACAGGCTGCAAAGACTTAATTGATTATATCCATGTCGAAAGTAAATACGACAACAACGTCAAAAATTATTTAGAATATCGTTTTTCGTATAATTATTTTAATACTCCTGCAAATAATGCCCCATCACCATTTAATACCAACCAAGTATTTTATGGCACTTCATATAACCGGGCATATTATTACCAGATTTTGCTAAATGCAGGAAAAACAGCTCAAGAAGCTAACGACATTTTGAATCTGAATCTCAGGCTGAAGCTGATGGACATAATGCTGGCGTCAAGTAATGAGAGCATGCTGTATTACACCTTTAGTTATAATTCCGACCATGAACTTCCGAGCAGGTTATCTCCAAATAAGGATTGGTACGGATACTATAACGGAAAATCGCCGGTAGCTCTGACTTTAGGTAACACTATCTATGCCTTAGGTATTCCTAAACATACTGTAAAAGCCGCAAATGGAACTCCGTATGAATATGGCACCGACAGGACACCGGATGTAAACTATCTGAAAACATGGGTATTAAATAGCGTTGTAAATCAAAATGGCGGCAAAATGAGCCTTAATTATAAATCGCACAGCATTACAACGGTAACGCCCATCTCTGATGTTTTAGGGGCCAATTCATTTGACGGTTTGTGTATAGACAACATAGTTTTTAAAGATGGTTTTAATAATGATAATGACTTCACTATTTATTATGACTTCACTGACGGCAAGCAATTTTTTAATGGCCAATATTTCTGGTATCCGACACTGTATCGCAACCAGCCAACTAATATAGATATTCCGCAATGGCCTTATGATAGCTATTCTAATAACACCAATGCCTTTCCTGTTTCAAGGGACTTCCAAAACCATATCATAAACCCTATGGACTATTTAAGGGGTTCAAATCATGGATATACTGATGCGACTGTAACAAAAAAGGGATTTGCTAATGAATTAATATCGAAGTCAACATATCATTTCTGGAATACAGATGCAGTAAGCCGAAATTCCAATACCTATAATCATTTTGTCCCTGGGCAATTAAAAGGTGCTCACCTTGGATTGCTACTAAATAAAAAAGAATATGGAAATTCAAATACTCCTTTGAATGAGTGCATATATGATTATAAGTATGGGAATACAGCTGGAGGTATAAGCGGGTATAGTACATTTTCCTATGACTTTTTAGGGCCAGATCCCAATAACCCTAATACAACTACGACACTCTCCTTTTTTGCTACTACCGCATATTCTTTATTCGATATGTGGGATGAAATTGTCGATAATGTAACCATTCACAATTATACAGGAAATCAAACACTTTCTACTGTGTACGAATATGACTATAACGATACGATAAGTTACAATTCAGATGATCATTTGCGCGGTATCTCATGGACGGACAGTAAGGGCCAGAGATTCAGGAAGCAGTTTTTGTGGAACTATGATTATTACCTTTCAACCACTGAACCGGCATATTTGGATAGCAGGCTGCACTTTCTATTGGGAGAGCATCTTTGGAAAATAGATCTTAGCAATCCTTCAAATAACAGGATACTTAGCTATGCGCTATCACGGCCTACCACTGTAAATAATAACATTTTATTTCTATCGCATTTTACTTCTACTTTAAGTGAACCAATTTCAGAAGCTCAATTGACAGACGACGCAGCAATCTCCCAAAACGCTTCTTCCTCTAACTTCATAAAAGCTGAAGAGGTTCTTAGTTATGATGCAAAAAAGAACGCTCTCGAAATGCGGCATAATGACGTGGATGATTATTCAAGCACCATATGGGATACGAAAATTAACCAAAAGATAGCCGATGTAGAAAATGCAAGGTATCACGACATTGCCTATACCAGTTTTGAAGGTGGGGCGACCAATTATAATCCAACCTGGGCAGCACCTGACTATAACAAGGGTAATTGGATATTCGACCCATCCCATATTGAGTGTTATGTTGATGCCAATGCAAACCCGGTTACGGATAAGCCAATAACTGGTTCATATTTTCTCAATCTCCCGGCCACCCAGCAGTTGGTAAGCTACCAGAGCCTTACTGCCAATAAAACATACAGCTTGTCCTTTTGGGCTACCAGCTCAAGTCCAACTGCATTTGGTTTTTCAGGTACTAATAACAATGTTGCGTGTACACACCAGCAACAAGCGGGTGTTTGGCATTTATACACTGCTGAAATTATAGGGTCGGGTGGCCAACTTCATATGACGAACAATTCAGGTAATTCTATAAAGCTGGATGAGTTGCGTTTACACCCACCGGATGCACCAATGACGACTTATACATATCAACCGTTATTCGGGGTAAGCAGCGTATGTGATCCAAGAAACGGCATTGTGTATTATGAATACGATAAGTATGGACGACCATACACTATACGAGACATAAACAACAAAATAATTTCGGTGACCAAGCATGTCGTTCAGGGCGCTAATAATTAAACCCTTTAAAAACTAGAAAATGAAAAGAAATATCTTAGTCATACTTTATACAGTAAGCTTATTTTTTATTAGCGATACCTTTGCCCAGAACATCCCTAATGCGGCTACTGCTCCTTCGGGCCCTACATCAACACTCATCTCACTCCCACAGGCATATAATAATACAAGTTATAATTATACGCGTACCTGGGTTCCAACAACGCCGATAACTGTTTTGCCTAACCTTGATATTCATGCGCCTGACAACTATAGTGTGCTGACAAAATACGTTAACGGGTGGGGTCAAACACTTCAAACGACACTAAGAGGAGGTGCTAATACTAAAGATAAAATTTCCATTGGCGATAACAGGACTTCGCTTACAACGACAACCTTTTTGCCCTATGTCGCTAACAAATTCTCGCTTTTTCAAAATAGCCCGTTCCTCGACCAAAAGAATTATTATCTAGGCAATACCATGTTTCCTGCCGAGGAGGGAACATCTTATGTTCAGACAAAGTATTCCAATGCAAATGGTGTCCCCGCCCAAACTGCCTTTGCCGCCGGAAAATCATTTGTAGGGCATAATGTGGGGCTAAGTAGCGATGTCTCGTTAAACAAATACCACGACATCATTAATTTTACGCTTTTAAATGGCACCCCTTACAACAACGGCTATTATGATATCAACCAGTTAAACGTGAACAAGGTAGCCGGACAGCACAACGAGCAACTGAGAATTGTTTATGATAAAAGCGAACGCCTGATCTGCAAGCAAACGCTTACCGGTTATCATATTGATACAGTGGTGGAATCTGCGTCCTGGTACGATGCCAATGGGATGATGCATACAGACTATACCACTAGTTATGTGCACGTTGATGAATGGCTATCTACATACTATGTATACAACGATCTAGGGCAATTAGTATACATACTGCCCCCGAAGGCTATGAAAATTGGTGTGTTCACATCTGAAGTCCTTAACAATTTGTGCTTTAAGTATGTTTACAATAAGTACGGGAAAATTATTGAGAAAAATATTCCCGGCAAGAACGGGCGCGAATACATTGTGTATGATAAAAAACAGCGGCCTGTAATGATGCAGACCCCATTGCTGTCATCGCAGACGAAGTGGGAATATTATATTTATGATAGCCGGGGCAATATCGCTTTTTCGGGTTTGCTAAATAGTTCTAATAGCCAATCATATTGGCAAAATCAAGTAGATAATACACCCAATCCTACCCAAGGCACTATTTTAGATTACTTGGTCCATGGCTTTACCGGTAATTATCCTTTTACTATTCCCAACTGCGAGATAAACCAGGTGAATTATTATGATAACTATCAGCATTTCGCTTTAGTGAACAATGCATTCAATACAAGTTTCTCAGCAAATTATGTACCCACGATTGATGCCGAGATACCTGAACCAAGCTATGTTACACAGGGATTATTAACGGGTAGTCAGACCCGCGTTTTAGACGATAATAATCCTAACACATACATAACCAATGTTTACTATTATGATAAAAAGGGACGCCTGATACAAACGCAAACGCAAAATAAGTGGTCGCCTAATGATTGGGATATCTATACCAATCAATATAATTTCAATGGGTTAAAGATGCTTGAAATTGGAAATATGTTTATGCAAACCAGTACTACAAAACCATCTACTCTTATCCTGAAAAGATATAGCTATGATATGTACAACGCTAACCGTTTGTGGAACATTTCAGAGAAAATAGATAACAACCCCTGGGAAACAATAGCGTTGTATACTTATGATGATTTTGGCCGCATGAGTAAGAAAGTGATGGGTGGAGTTGAAGCGCAGGAATATAATTATAACATCAGGGGCCAGTTGGCAGGCATCAATAGTCAATATACCTCAACAGGATACAATCCAAATAATGATAAAACATTCGGCTGCATACTTAATTATGACTATGGCTTCAATACACCAAGATTAGATGGGAAAATTTCCGGCATCAAATGGCGGGGTGCAGGCTATTCGCCCATGAAAGCTTATGGCTACGAATTTGATACTGCAGGCAGATTACATCACGCGGAGTTCAGGGAACTGACCGACCCAGTTGATCCAACTGTTTTATTGCCGCTTAACCCTACCTGGAATAAAACTTTTCAGGATTATACGGCCTCCAATTTTCACTATGACGTAAACGGCAACCTGTTTTCAATGGACCAGAAAGGTGTGGGACTTGTAAACAACGCATTCCAAATAGTTGATATTGATAAACTGCACTATGAATATTTTAAAAATAGTAATCGCCTGAAACAAGTTGCTGATGAAATAACGACAGACTACAATTTAGGTGACTTTGTTGATGGTGCCTGCAATACTCCTGACATTACTAATGCTGAAGGCAATCCCAGCAACCCTCAACAATTGCTGGAGAATCCGAATAATCCAACTCTATCTGTATTAAACCAAGAACGATACCAGACCAATTACCAAATGCCCGACTGCCAGGATTATTATTATGATGCCGATGGCAATCTTAAAAAGGATTTTAATAAGGGCATAACGGAAATAACTTACAATCACTTTGATCTGCCGGTAAAGACAACCGTTGATAACGCCGTAACCAATGTTACCGGTAGTATTAGCAACATCTATGATGGCAATGGTACGATATTGGAAAAGACGATTGTTGAAGGTAACCAGACCAATAACTATAAATACTTGGGACCCCTTGTTTACCTAAATGATGACTTATTATATATAGTTCATGATGAGGGTAGGATTCGCTATGTGACAGATAGCCAGGTCTGTCATTACGACTATTATGTAAAAGACCATTTAGGCAATGTGCGAAATGTAGTTACATCTCACGTAAGTAACCCGGTGATCTATGTGGCTTCACATGAAATTGCAGCAGCAAATCTCGAAGCGTCAATATTTGACAATATACCTAAGGTTCGGTCTGATAACCCGAATCCGGAGCCCAGCAATACAAAGGCAATAGAACTTTATGGTGATGACGAAACAAAGAGGATCGGTACGGCAATTCTACTAAAAGTAATGGCGGGTGACAAATTTGATATCTCTGCAAAGTCTTTATTCAATGAGGAGTTGGCCGAACAAACATATACAAGTGCATCTTCTGTATTATTCTCGCTTTTCAAAATTTTATCAACAGGTGTCAATCCGGTGGGCGGCTCCGAGGGTAGAGACATCCAGGCAATATTCAACTCCTTTGACCCAGATAATTTTTCAGCTGCTTATCAATCGTTGCTTGATGCTAACATAGATTCAACATTACCCGCCGGTTTTCTTAATTATATTGCCTTTGATGAGCAAATGAATATGCTTACCGACCAAAGCACAGCATTGCAAATGCAGGGACCGGCAGGCGATTGGCAGGATATATCCGCCAACAATCTTAATGTTAACGTAAATGGTTACGTGCTTGTTTTTTTAAGCAACATGGCTTCTCATCATGTATTCTTTGACCAGCTTAAGATTAAAACATATTCCGGTAAGCTGGTGCAGGAGCAACACTATTACCCATTTGGCCTTCCGGTTAATATGGGACAGGGCCCCGGCCTTACAAACAAATTTTTATTCGAAGGTAATGAGCTCCAGGATAATGTAGGGGTAAGGCTTAGTGATTTTAATTTCCGGCAGTATGATCAGCAAATAGGCAGGTTTTGGGGTGTTGATCTGCTCGCAGATGATGCGCAGGAATCTTTATCGCCGTATCATTTCACGTCAAATGATCCTGCAAACTTTACTGATCCCATGGGGCTAAGTGCTCCAGGATATTTTGTGTATATTACTCATGACGGTGATGATGACGTACCACACGAAGATGGACATTACGAGTATGTTCAGGGAACAGGAGATGGCGCGTCTCCTTGGTTAGGCACCGGAGGAGGAGGAAACGCTGCAAGTGGAGGTGGTGCTAGCGGCATAGGTGGGGGTGGTTTTATGGCTAAAACAAACCCGAAACCGTTTGCAGCTTCTCCAATGCCATGGGCATCTACCGATATATTCCCCAAAGTGAAACCGGGTGTACAGACAGTAAATGCAGGCACTGGCAGCACGGATATTATCAAGCAAGGTGAAGATCAAAGCATATGGCGAAGCCACTTTGGCTCACTGGCACATCAGGGGATTATTGCTGTTAATAAAACTGTGGGGTATGGTGGTAATCTCATATATGGCGCGGTTTACGGTGAAGATGGTTGGACACATGAGAAGGTAGATAAGGTCGCAGCGGGCATGGAATACGCTGGATTTGTATTATTAGGAGGAATAAGTGAAGGTACTGCGCCGGAAATTAGTCATTTAGTATATCAAGGGGTAGATAAGAAAGGTGTCGTAAGGTATATTGGACGTACTTGCGTAACGCCTTCAACTAAGAGATTTGTACAACATTTAGCTGCCGAAGGAACAGGAAAAGAATTCTTAAGATATTCGGTAGTTGCTGATAATTTGACCTACAACCAAGCAAGAAAAATGGAGCAAACGCTTATTAATCAATTTGGGCTTGGAAAAAATGGCGGGACATTATTAAATAAGATAAATTCTATTAGTCAGAAATTTTGGTCACCCTTTGGAATTCATTAATATTGATATGCCGAAAGCAGTAAAGAAAATGGGAGATATTTTTATAGTAAACATTGGGAATAACATGAATAAATATTTCCAATACATCGCCAATGATAGAACCCAGCTGGGTAGTGACGTAATAAGAGTCTTTAAAACTATTTATCCCAACGAAATATTCATTGATGTCGAAAATATAGTAGGCGACGATATAGATTTTTATGCGCATGTGGTATTGGAATGGGGAGTAAGGATGAAATTGTGGAAGAAGATTGGCAGTACAAAAAATATTGGAGATTTAGATATTTTTTTTAGAGACACTAACGATTATGGTGTTAGATCTGGTGAAAAACCTATAGCCATTTCCGAAAATTGGAAAATTTGGAAAATAAACGAACCATTTATCAGTGTCGGACGCCTGGAAGGAGATAATCGTAAAGCTGATATTGGAATAGTAGTAACGCCCGCAGATGTTCTTGAACGTATGCAAACTGGTAAATACCATTTCTTATATCCCGATTATAAATAGTATTATATTAGCAATATTAACACCAGTTGCGATGGAAATTATCCCAGTGACATTTTGATTCCATCTTTTCCCTAAGAAATACAACATCGTGTAGTTCCACAAAAATTTGAAAGTGTTTTCGCAAAAAAAGGCATTAATATACATAACCCAGCATTCGGTACATGGTGGGAAAAAGGTGACCATCTAAGAAACGCAAAACAGTATAATGCCATTTGGAGAGAGTTTTTGCGTACTAATCTTAGCCCACAAGACATTGTAAGACAAGGCAGAATCATAATGACTAAATATGGAATTCCGGTGAAATATTAAATATATGAAATTGAAAATAAATTTTTTTACAGAATGGAAAATAAGTTATTAAAGCCTACGATGCAAGTGCATGCGCAAGGGTTGGACATGCATAGGTACGATATAAGTTATAGACGTAAAGAAAGAGAATTGGATATTATAAAAATTCTTTGGGGTGACTACGAAAATATCTTATTCCCAATCCTCTTTAAACAAGAATCTGGCAAAAGACTAGACAACATGCTTAATACTGGTACAGTCAGTATATACCTAATTTCCGACAGGTTTAAAAATTTGCTTATAGACAATGCTTTTACTGGATGGAAATCTTGCCCTGTAAAAATTATCGATTTACAAGGGAATGTGATAGAAGGATATTCCGGTTTATCAATCACAGGGAAGTGTGGATCAATTGATTATGGTAAATCTGAAGTAATAGAAAAACCGTTTGGATCTTCAGGTAACATGGAAAAATACTATAAAGGACTTTATGTTGTTTTGGACGAATGGGATGGCAAGGATTTTTTCTTGCCAGAAAATAACATGGGAATTATGATAACAGAACGAGTTGCTAAAGCAATTAACGCAAACAGATTTACTAACATAGCGGTAGAAAATCTTGTCGGGATAGAGATACCTGCATTTGTTGTGGATAGGAGCTAATAATTTATTAGTCTTTTTTTGAGCGGAATTTGGTTCAATTAACCTCCTTCCTTTTATCGATTCTTCAAAAACGTTATGTGGCTTGTGGTGGCTTGGGTATTATCAAGTTGGGCAGCATTTCAATAAGCAACGTTATAAATGCAAAATTAAGCGGTCCTATTCACAGCTTCTAATGAGAGACTTTCTGCACCACCTGATTTGCTTGGTTTAAGGAATGCGTAATTGGGTTGCCAAACTATTGGTCAAATTTCTAAGGATAGGTGATATTCTGAAAGGATGCTAGAGCGCTATTTCCATGACCACGTTCTGAATGCTCTTTTTTTAAGGCTGAGTCATCAGAATGGACTCTATTAACATACGCCACTTATTTTAAACAGTAAGTGGGTGTCTTGTCCCCACATTTGCAAAATGATATACGGGGAAAAGGTCTTGACTATTAGAATTTTCAATAATTACAGAATATTCACTCTAAAATAGAAGTGTAATTATTTCCATCTCTTTCCTAAAGCCAACCCAACAAACAAACTCTCTTGATATGGATAAGCCTTCCTCTCAGCTATGATAGGAAGGCTTTTTGTATAAATAGCAAATTGTGTACCTATTGTAATGCTCTGCACAAAAGTCTTGCTTTTTTGTGGCTCTATAGCAATAGCGGCATCTATATATCCGCCGGGCACATAAGTAATATCACCCAATCCCTTACTCCATTTCGAAGCACCGAGTATGTCGCCTTGTTTAAGGAATTTGTCACTGTTTTGTGGAGAGTATTTTTCTTCCTTTAGGTAAGCTGAATTATTTGTAAGGTCTGTATATACTAACTTAATATAGTAGGGCTTGAGCATTGCTAAACTAAACCCGGCATGTAGTCTCAGGCTTACAGAAACATTCCCTTCTAATACCCCGGGTAATAAGAGCATTTCGCGGCCATGCCCGATCTGCAGAGTATATAAGTTATTGATTTTCCCAAACACATACGGAGTAGAATTGCCCAGTGCGGGGAAGGCAGTATTTGTTCCTTGTTGTTTTATTTGTTTTTCATGCTTTATTTCAGAAAAACTTAGCAGAAAAAAATGTGCTTTAGTAGCACTAATTCTCTTTTGATAGTATACCATGCCACTCCATCCATTTGTATTTAATTTGCCTCCTACGCTCACCTGTTGTTTGTAATTGCTATCAAGTCCCCATTGCTGCAAATGGTTCTTCCATTTCTTTATCTTTCCCTTCTCTTTCGATATTTTTTCGCTAGACTTTTTAGAAGCTTTTTTAGGGCTGTCCCATATGCTATTTTGGGCTGTTGCTGTATAGGAAATTAACATGCCAAACGCCAGCAGAAAGGCAGTAAGTCGATATGGGAATAGTGCAGAAAACATACTCGGAAATCTATAACAATAATAAGCAAAATTGCGCGGTTAATCTGCGTTTCTCTTAGTATCTTACGATCTCTTTTTTCGGGTGTAATGCGCATAAGAATACCACTATATAAGTACTTTCCCCGTCAGCTATTTGGTGTGGTTTGGCTGTCGCTATTTGGCTTGCAAGCGACAGCACAGACAGAGCAGCGATATAACCGTTTCCAATATCATAAATTCCTTTGGCGGAGTTTTCACACAAAGACATTTCATGTCTATTTCCCCTTAGGCAATGATAGTTTGTGCGCTTTTATAACAAGAGAATATACCGATGCAACTGACGAGGTTAAAGGCAGTATGATAAGCAGCCTGCAAAAAGAGGCCACAATAATCGTTTGCCCTTCTCCAGATCAGCTCTATGAAAGTAATATAGGTAGCTTTGAGCCTAAAGAATACACGCTTCCCACTTTTGTCAGCAAAGGCAACAGGCTGTTACTGTTTTTTAATGGAAGTTATACAGATCTCAAGGAACAATTGAAGGAAGCAATTGCCCGGTCTATTTGGGAGCAGCAGTTTAAGCAAGGCGACTTGTCCGGTCAAGCTAAAGGAGCAACGAAAGATGATCCCATTCCTTTATGGCTTAAGGAAGGAGCTATCCGCTATTTTGCTCATGGGTGGACTATAGAAGCAGAAGACGCACTTCGTTTATCGTTTAAACAAAACAGCTTCAATAGCTGGCAAGAAGTAATAAGCTATCAGCCACGCCTAAGTGGTCAGGCATTTTGCTATTTCCTTTCTGACAAGTATTACAAAGAGGCGGTAAGCGCATTATTTTTTCAATTAAAAAAGAAGAAACAATTGCCGAGGGCTATTCGCTTGGTAGCGAAAAAATCCTTGGATAGCTTATACAGTGAATGCCTGGGATATTATAAAGAAAGATTTGGAGCAAACACGAGTAATAGAATGAGCGAGGCTGTAGGAATAAGTGTTCCGCACAAGGAAGGCATTGTTAAAACAGTACAGTTAAGCCCGGACAAACAAAGTGTTGCCTATGTATTGAATACCTATAACAAACGAATCGTTTATTGTTATAGCACACAAACTAGGACTACGAGCAAAATAAGCACCTACCTATTGCCTCCCTGGATCAGCGACCACAGTGCGGATATCTATCCCATAATAAGCTGGGATATTAAGGGCAAAAGCATAGTCGTTACGCAGCCCATCAATGGTAGACTTACGATCCGGAACTTTAATGCCAATGGGACTGAGATTGAGAATGTAAAGCTTTATGGTGTGGATGGGTTAACGACTGTAATACAAACGGATTACCGCCAATACCTCTTTGCCGCTTATCGTAAAGGCCAGAGCGATATAGTTTCGTACACTGACAAAAAGGAGAAGTATACCCCCTTTACAAGCGACATTTACGATGATACTAAGCCTGTAATAGGTGGCAAAAGTGGACAGATAGATTTCGTCTCAAGTCGACCAATAAAGGCAATAAAACGAGGAGATTCCATAAAGCTTGTACAGGGCATCTATAGTATTCAAGACAAAGGGATAGTTCCGTTAAGATTGGATAGCATATCTTATATAAATTGGGATAAGCCCGTAAGACTACAGGATAATGGCATTTTGGCTACCCATACAAAATATGGAAGTGAGCGGTTTGCGCTGGTAAACAACAATTCAACAGCCACCCTGTCAGAATGCCAACCATATCAGTACCTCCCCCAAACCAACGAGATTTCATTTTACAAGAATGAAAAAGATACCTTAAGAATACAGTCAGAGCCTGCGCAAAAATGGATAAACGAAAGTACGGCCAAACCCAGTGATACAACAAGTCCCTGGCTGAAAGACTACCGAAAACGTGAAGCAGAGGAGACAAAAGAAGATTCTATACTGGCACGGGCAAAAAGGAACAATCCCGATTTTCTGGAAGATGTATTTACCTCAAAGGAATCAAAGAAGCATGCTAAGCACATAAAGGACAGTATAAAGAAGAAGGAAGAATACGACCCGAGTAAGGTTAAGCCATACATACTGCAGCTGCATAGCGCGTATTTTACCACCCAGGTCAATAACGACTACTTTATCAACAGATACCAACCATATCTCAATTATCAGGGACAATTTAAGTTCCCCGAAGTTGGCGGAATGGTGCAAGGAGGCCTAACCGACCTTTTTGAAAATCACCATTTCAAAATCAGTTACCGCTTACCGGCAGGCTCAGAAGGGAGTGATTTCTTTATTCACTACCAGAACACCGCAAAGAAAGTGGATTGGGGTGCAACATACTTCAGAAAAGTAGAAAGCTTGAAACCAGACCCGAATAGGAATTGGGTGGATGAAGTTGGAAGGCAGTACCCCGGTGCCGCCAAAGTAAAGACCACATACTCCGATATATCCATCCATTATCCGCTCAGCTATGATTGCTCATTAGGTCTTCAGGAAGCTATACGAAGTGACAGGACGATATTTCTCGCAACGAACAAATATAGCCTCCAGTTTAACGATATTAAGAGCGTATGGTCCATTACCACTGTAACCGGCGAATTGAATAAGCAAAGACCCACAGTACGCAATCTATTCAAGGGCTTTAAAGGCAATGTTGCAATAGACGTGTTTAAGGGATTTAGCCAGGATGAAGCGATTGTTTTAGGAAGTACATTGCACCTGCAATACGATCAACCATTGTACAGGCAGATTACCTTGGTGGTTAAGGTACAGGGTGGGTACAGTGCAGGGGATCAAAAAGTGTTATACACCTTAGGAGGTGTAGATAACAATCTAACTCCTAAAGTAGATAGTACGGTTCATTTTAGCCAGACCGCTCCATATGCCTTTCAGTCGTTGGTAACCCCATTCCGAGGATACTTGCAAAATAGTACGAATGGTAATCAGTACCTTCTGTTCAATGCGGACATATATTTCCCGATATTCCAGACATTAATCCCAATAGAAAACCCTTTGTCGTCCATCAACAACTTACAGCTTGGCATCTTTACAGATGCTGGAAACGCAAAAGAAACATGGCAGGCAAATATTAATAATACAAAATGGCTTTGCTCGTATGGTTTTGGTGCGAGGACAACACTTGCCGGTTATCCGTTGCGATTAGATATTGCATGGGCGGGTAGTTTCAATAAATCTCCGATTTGGTATCTTTCTTTAAACTGGAAATAGCATAATATAAGCAACCAATATGCTTTTAATTAAGCTCAGTTGCGAACATATTTATGTTCGTTGTATTCGTCCTCAGGAGGTGCGTTTCGAATCAATCAGGACCGCAAATCATGAATTTCTGTTTTGAGCTCAATTACGGAAATTGTGCGGCACATTAGTATTTTTGAACTGAAATGTAGTTCTTTAAAGCAAGTGAGTAAATCGTGAGTAAAAGATTGGAGGAAAGCTCACTTATTGATAATCAAGATATTTGGAGGCTAGGTTCGAATCCCTCTCTCCGCTCAGCCCAACTCTTAAAAAAAGTTGGGCTTTTTTATGCCATATTATGTTTATATATTGAAGAGCGTTGCTTAATGTGTTCTTTTGAAATGCATACTTAAAAATTCTCAGCAAGGTATCTTGATCTTCAGCCACCAGGTATGTAGGCAGAAAAGATAGCCAGGGGGCCAAATATGGAGGTAAAGACCGGTGCACTAAAAGCACCCTAAAATATTATTCCTTTACTATTTTTTGCAAAGTTCTTACCCCGCCGGGGCTAAGTACCTCCAGCATATAAATGCCGGAACTGAGCGTTGTAAAACTTACATTATTATGCTCAGGGCTCAATGTTCCGTTTGCAACCTGTTTGCCCAATATATCTATGATACAGTATCCAGCCTTTTCAGTAAGGTTATCCACATAAAGTGTATTGACAACCGGAATAGGGTATACTTTGATTGCCGGATCGGGGGTTTTATTAGCCACACTTAATTCCGTGGGCCAGTCTTTAGTGCCAATAAAAAGGGACGCTGCTACTGTTGCAGACTCATTTGAAACAAAGAAACGACCGGGGGATATAAATTCAACAGCCTCCGTTTGCCACTCCGTATTGTCGCCTATCTCTATACGGCGTTTATTGCCTGAGAAGAACATGTCGCCTGTATAGTCATTCAGGAACCACAGGAAAGAATTTGTTTTCAGTAGCGTATACCCCAGTAATACGATCTCACGATTAACAGGGTCATAGCTGGCCGCAGTAATGAGCCCGCTCACGTTAAAAGTGGTATAAGGGCTCAGGCTGTATGTGCCGGGTACTTTCGGCATTTTGTAAACCCTTGTCTTGTTATCCAGCCTGTCTTTAGTGAAAATGTAGAGCGAATCGCCTATTGATATTAGTGCTTCGCAGTCAAAGTTTGTAAGCTGCGTAGGTGTGAAGTTTGTTTGATCGGCGTAGGAAAATGATATGGCTTGGGCATTTACATGGCCGCCGGTAGCTGTGTCAATATCCGCCTTGGCTATTTTCAGTATCTTAAGGTCAGTGCGGTCGCCGGTGTTATTTCCTACGTCAGCTATATAAAGGTAACTACTGTCAGCTGTTATGTCTTCCCAGTCCACGTTCGGATAATTATCAACAAACACCGTTTGTATTACGTTACCATCAGTGGTATCGATACTGAAAAGCGTTGCTGGATTGCCGCTGTCATCATGGGCCCATAATTTCCCGTCACTCCATGCAAGTCCGGAGTTTTCATTAAGTGTAGTAACCGGTAATGTTGTTCGCAGCGCAAGCGTATCATGCGTAACGGGATAAATACAGGATCCGTCATTGATGGTGGCTGTGGGGTTGTAATTGGTGGCATAGGGGTCTGTACAGCCCAATTGTGCTGGAGATGTAAAGGCGCATGCCAATAAAATAGAAGTGATGAACAGCGACCTGTGAATCATTTTGTTGATTTTATATATACACAATATAAGACGATTTACCCGCTTGCAGAATTATCGCATAATTATTAAATAGCCTGTTCCCCTCTTCATTATCTTTGGGAAGGATGAAAGGCATTACAAAAACCATATGGATATTGTCGCTGGTAAGCCTGTTTACTGATGTGGCAAGCGAGATGCTGTACCCGGTTATGCCAATTTATCTTAAAAGCATCAATTTCTCTATTGTCCTCATCGGCGTGCTGGAGGGAGTTGCGGAAGCAATTGCAGGGCTAAGCAAAGGATATTTTGGTAAGTTGTCGGATAACAAAGGGAAACGGGTCCCTTATGTACGTTTTGGTTATTCTTTGAGTGCCGTCTCCAAGCCAATGATGGCTATGTTTAGTTTCCCCTTCTGGATATTTTTAGCACGCAGTCTCGATCGTATAGGTAAAGGTGTTAGAACGGGCGCGCGGGATGCAATGCTTTCGGATGAGGCCACGCCGCAGACTAAAGGAAGGGTATTCGGTTTCCACCGCAGTATGGATACTATGGGTGCTGTTATAGGTCCCGCCTGTGCATTGTTGTTCCTTTATTATTATCCCGGTGAGTATAAACCCCTGTTTTATTTTGCTTTCATTCCCGGCGTGCTTGCCATTGCCTTAACCTTTCTGATAAGGGATAAAAATGTAAAAGCCAAAGCAAATAATGTAAAGACCCACTTTCTTGATTTCATTAGATACTGGAAAACAAGTCCCGACACGTACCGTAAGCTGTTGACAGGTTTACTTTTTTTTACATTATTCAACAGTTCTGATATTTTCCTGTTGTTGAAGATCAAAGAAGCCGGGGTAAGCGACATGGGTACCATTGGCGTTTACATCTTTTACAACATTATTTATGCAGTAGTGTCTTTTCCCCTTGGTATCCTGGCCGACCGTCTTGGGCTGAAGAACATTTTCGTTTTCGGCCTGCTCATTTTTGCCATTGTCTACGCAGGCATGGGCCTAACCCATAACATTTACGTTTTCTTTTTTCTCTTCTTCCTGTACGGCATATATGCTGCGGCAACGGAAGGTATATCCAAGGCATGGATATCAAACATAACAGACCGTAAAGACACCGCAACTGCCATAGGCACCTATACCGCTTTCCAGAGTATCTGCACACTGTTGGCAAGCAGCCTTACCGGCCTGCTATGGATGGCACTGGGGGCTATGGCCACCTTTGCCATTATAGCGATCGCAACAGTGATAGCGGCATTATATATAGCTATCGCAGTCAGGAAACCTCTTGCTGATACCATGTAGCACGTACACAGGCCTGGTGAAAAATACCCAATAGCACGGATGATCTGCCGCATCGCCTTTACTTACTTTTGATATGCATTTATCACGCTAAAAAGTAAATCATATGAAAAAACTATACGCTGTACTCGTTTGGGTGTTCACGCTTTTCTTATCCCAGGTTGCCTTTGGGCAGTGGACTGCCATTCCACAATTGACCACGGGTACCGATACCGCCTCAGCGGTTTATGAATTCAAAGGGTATGGCAATACGCTATTCGCTTGTACCGACAAAGGTTTGTTCGCCAGCACTAATGACGGTGATAGCTGGAGCAACATGACGTTCACAAAACCGAACGTATTGGGGAAAGCTATCCGTACTGTGTGTGTTGATAACATCTCAGGTAAGATATACGCCGGTGGTGATTCTACCGTATACGTTAGTAGTGATAACGGCAGCTCATGGGCGGCAACAGGTATGCCTATGGTGGATAGGATAGATGATATAGAGCAAGTGGGCGATACTATTCTTGTTTCATGGGGTTCATTCACGGTTGGCGGCATTTATTATTCTACCAACAGCATGACCTCGGTAACTGCAGCTACAGCGCCCAACCTGCCTATGACTGATTTCCAGTTCGACGGCAGCACGATTTTTGTGGGTGGCAAAAATGGTGCTTACAAGAGTACCGACAATGGCCTCAATTGGGCATTATCAGGTACGGGCCACCCCGCAGGTAAATATCTCTTCATGACAAAATCAGGCAATAGTTTGTTTGGTGCTGATGCTTTTGGCAATGGGCTATACAGGAGCACCGACCATGGCGCCATATGGAGCAAAATGGATACAACGCTTTTAACCGGCTTTTGCCAGGTATTTTCCATCCTTTCCAGCACAGTGGGATCCGAAGCTTGGAATTCACGTGACTTGAAGTCGCGGC